>LHCFC04200__coassemble_138_pt1 | contig 105869 bp, 92 predicted proteins | sample LHCFC04200__metabat2_high_PE_045 | metagenome-assembled genome bin LHCFC04200
CGCTGGGCATCAACTCCGGCGCCTATGTGTCCGAGATCATCCGCGGCGGCCTGATGGCCGTCGACCCCGGCCAGATGGAAGCCGGCCGCAGCCTGGGGCTCAACTACATCACGACGATGCTGCTCATCATCATCCCGCAGGCCATCCGCTCCATCCTGCCTTCGCTGGGCAATGAGTTCATCATCCTGCTCAAAGATACCTCGCTCATCACCGTCATTGGCGGCAAAGAGCTACTGTACGCCGCCCAGGGCGTCATGAACCGCACCTACGAGGCCATGTACCCGCTGCTGGGCGTGGCGGCCATCTACCTGGTGCTGGTGCTGCTGTTCAGCGCGCTGCTGGGCAAACTGGAAAGGAGGCTTGCGCAAAGTGATCGTCGTTAAAGGGCTGCAAAAACAGTTCGGCGCGCTGCCGGTGCTGCGCGGCGTTGATCTGGAGATCCAAAAAGGCGACTGCGTCGTGCTGGTCGGGCCTTCGGGCTGCGGCAAGTCGACCTTCCTGCGCTGCCTCAACCGGCTGGAGGAACCCGACGGCGGGCAGGTGTTTTTCAATGGCGAAGAAGTCACCGACAAAGACATCGACCGTGTGCGGCAAAAAATGGGCATGGTGTTCCAACACTTCAACCTTTTCCCGCATTTGACGGTCAAGCGCAACATCACGCTGGCGCCGGTGCGCCTGGGCCTGCTTACCCAGGAACAGGCCGACGCCAAGGCGATGGAACTGCTGCAGCGCATCGGCCTGGCCGACAAAGCCGACGCCTACCCCAACATGCTCTCGGGCGGGCAGAAACAGCGCATCGCCATCGTGCGGGCGCTGGCCATGGACCCCGAGGTGCTGCTGTTCGACGAGCCGACCTCCGCCCTGGACCCCGAGATGGTCGGCGAGGTGCTGGAGCTCATGCGTGAACTGGCGCGCGGCGGCATGACGATGGTCTGCGTCACGCACGAGATGGGCTTTGCGCGCGAAGTGGCGAACCGCATCATCTTCATCGACGAGGGCGTCGTCAAGGTGGACAAACCGCCCCAGGAGTTTTTCGCCAACCCCGAGAACGAACGCCTGAAAGCGTTCCTCTCCAAAGTTTTGTGATCGTATGATCGCAAAGAAGCGGCCCCGCCAAATGGCGGGGCCGCGTTTTGTTGGGTGTTGTGTGTTAGGTAGGGGAGGGTACTTTTGCGCGGCTTGCCGGGCGGGGTCTTGCCCTGGCCGCAAGCCTGTACACGAGGGAAAACGGCCTTTTTCAGACGCTGCGGTCTGCCTCCGGGTACAACGTGCCGTCCCGGGCCAGCAGCCCTTCCAGCGCAGCGGTAAAAATGCCGTATTCGGCGTGCAGCCGCGCGTAGTAGTCCTGCCCGGCGGGGGTGATGCCCAGGTAGATGCGCGCGCGGCCATCCTCGATGCGCTTTTCCGCTTCCTCGATATAGCCGCCCTCCTGCAGGCGGTACACGGCCAGGTACATCGTGTTGAACGTCAGCACGCCCTGGGTCAGGCGGTCCACCTCCTGCGCCATCTGGTAGGTGTACATCCGCTTTTGGCGCAGCATAAACAAGACCAGCATTTCTGTGGTCGCTTTTTTCAGGGCATCGCGCATGCCCTTGGCTGTGCTGTTGTCGGTTCTTTCTGGTTTCATGGTCCATGTTTGCCTTGCTTTGTCTATTTTTACTATACACGGATATATTTTTTCGTCAATACTTTTTATTGACAAATATAAACGCTTTTACTATACTGTAAGCAGAAGACAGCCTTTGCAAAGAAAGGCCCGGTGATCCCGATGCAGAGGGAAGCAATGGCCGAAGCCGGCCTGTAAACCAACTTGGGAAAAAGCATACCTGTGAAATGGGGGAGAATGATGAAAGCAAGCTATACCGTTGCAGCCGTATGCCTGGGCGCGGCCCTGCTCTGCGGCTGCGGGCAGCAGGCGGCCCTGGAAGAACAAACGACGGACGCGCAGGGGACTGCGGCCGAAACCACCGAACAGGTGCTGTACCATGGCGGCGAGCCGCGCACGCCGGAAGAAGTGCTGGCACAGGCGCTGGCGGACACCGGGACGCAGGCGCCTGCCTGCCCCGACTGCGGCGAGGCGATGCACGCCGTGCTGGCCGCCAGTGAGGAACTGCCGGCCCAAGAGCGGGCCTGCGTCAGCATGGCGCAGGGTAGCGACGCGGTGTACGACCTTTCCATCACCTACGATTGGACGTGTGAAGCCTGCGGCGCCTGTGACGCGGGCCATACCATCGAAGGAAACCGTGTGATCATCTGCCACGGGTGGACTTCCTGAAAGTGTGCGGAACGCCCGGGGGCATTGCGGCCCGCCGGGCGTTTTTGTGCTTCCGCTGTTTCAGGGCGTTGCGCAGGCCCCCGACGCTATTGCCGCCGGGCTTTCCCGGTTTCGCAGTTCGGTACGCCCTGGGTTTGTCTAACCTTACTACATATCTCTATCACAATTTGTGAATGGCTTTTCTTGACGAATCTAAGTGCTTTTGCTATTCTGTAGGCAAGAGGTGATCCACAGCAAAGAAAGGCGGGATCTTATGAAGCATACAGCACGTTTTCTGGCAGCCAGCCTGCTGCTTGCGGGCAGCCTTGCTTTGGCCGCCTGCGCACAGGAAGCACCGGAAGAAAATGTTTCGGAAGACCTGACGCCGGTGCGCAGCAGCGAAGTGCTTTCGGTCGAAACAGGGGAACGCCCGCACTGTGAAGCGGGATCGTTCACCTATACGGAGAAAGTCATCCAACTGGCGGGAACGCAGATCACAGCCTGCGAACATGGCAGAGCCGGCTACGTGGATGTTCGCAGCCAATATGCGCGGGATGTGTCGGGGACCTGCGATGAGTGCGGCTTTCATCAGGAGGATGTACGGGAAGAATTTTGGTGGGGCGATGCGCAGTGCGAAAAAGTTCCGGAGGAACCTGACGCAGAAAAGGCCGCGCCGCAATAATAGACGAATAGCAGCAAGCCCCCGGGCCGCATATGCGGCCCGGGGGCTTGCCTCTTTATTCTTCCGTTTTCTTCTGCGCCGCGGCGTGCTGGCGGGCCAGTTCCCGGTATTCCTGCTCGTTGGCGGCGATGGCGGCAGCCTGCTCGGCGCGCACCGGGCGCACCACTTTGCCCGGCACCCCCATCACCAGGCTGCCTGCGGGGATCTGCACGCCCTCTGGCACCAGCGCCCCGGCAGCGACCAGGCAGCCGGGGCCCAGCACCGCGCCGTTCAGCACCGTGGCGTGCATGCCGACCATGCAGCCGTCGCCCACCGTGCAGCCGTGCAGAATGGCCCCGTGCCCTACCGAGACCCCGCGCCCCAGCACGACGTCCAGCCCCGAGCCGGTGTGCAGCACGGCGTTGTCCTGCACGTTGCTGCCCGCGCCCACCACGATGCGCCCGGTGTCGGCGCGCAGCACCGCGCCGTACCATACGCTGGCGCCTGTTTCCAGCCGCACGTCCCCGGCCAGCGTGGCGCTTTCCGCCACAAAGGCCGCGCCGGCGGCGGCCGGAGCTTTGCCGTTTACCGCTATGTTTGCCATACCGTTCACCTCTTATGGGGTATCATACACCAAAACCGGCCGAATTGCAAAACCCGCCGGGGGTGTGGTACAATGGCGCTGGCGGCGCGCTGCGGCGCGGCGACCTTTGCCAAAGGAGTTCCCCCCGTATGTCCATCCAGATGATCTGCAGCGACCTTGACGGCACGCTGATCCCCTACGGCCACAAAGGGTTTGACCCGCAGTTGTTCGACCTTATCCGCGCGCTGGCAGCCAAGGGCATCGTGTTTTGCCCGGCGTCGGGGCGGCAGTACACCAGCTTGCGCGCGCTGTTCGCCCCGGTGGCCGAACACTGCGCCTTTTTGTGCGAAAACGGCGGCGTGCTGTACAAAGACGAGACCTGCATCGGCAAGACGCCGATGCCAAGGCCCCTGGCCGAGGCCATCGCCCGCGATTTCTGGGCGCGCAGCGAAGGCCAGGGCGAGGTCATGCTCTCGGGCCAGAACTGCGCCTACCTGATGGAGCGCGGCCTCGGCATGCGGGAGCGCATCCGCTTTATCGGCAACCGTTACCAACTCATCCGCGACCCCGCCGACGTGCCCGAGGACATCGTCAAGGTCTCGGTCTACCTGCACGAGGGCGTCGACGCCTACGTCGACCGCTTTGTGCCGCGCTGGCAGCAGGCAAACTGCGCGGTGGCCGGCCCGTACTGGATCGACACGACGCTGGCCAACAAGGGCACCGGCGTGCAGGCGCTGTGCCGGACGCTGGGCATCGACCCCGCCAACGTGATGGCCTTTGGCGACAACTACAACGACACCGCCATGCTGGACCTGGTGGGCGCGCCCTACATCATGGACACCGCCGCCGCGCCGCTGCGCGCGCGGTACCCGAACCACACCCCCCGGCCCGAGGACGTGCTGCGCGCCTTGCTGCAAACGCTGTGACGCCCGCTGTACGCCCCATGTCCCTGCCCGCAGCGGCAAAGCGGGCGATGCCGCCAAATTTTGCCAAAAATGCACAAAGAACGCGCGCTTTTTTGCGGTGTTTCCGTTGACGTTGATGTAAGAGTGTGGTATGATAAAGGCGGCTAAAAATCTGTGCGCGCCACCTGCGCGCCTACGGGAGGAAACGACAATGAAAGAGTTCACCTACACGATCAAAGAAGCGGTCGGCATCCACGCGCGTCCGGCCGGTCTGCTGGTCAAGGAGGTCAAAGGCTACCAGAGCACCGTCACCATCTTCAAGGGCGATAAGTCCGTCAACGCCGTCAAGCTGATGGCGCTCATGGGCATGGGCATCAAGTGCGGCGACACCGTCACCGTCCAGGTCGAGGGCCCCGACGAAGATACCGCCGCCCCCGCGCTGGAGAAGTTCTTCAACGAGCATCTGTAAGCAAACCATTGCCAGGCCCGCGGCTGCTGCTCAAGACGGCGGCCGCGGGTTCGTATTCCCAACACTGTGCAAAAGGAAAGGGGGACCCCCGCATGATCACCATCCAGGGCAAGGGCGTTTCGGCCGGCGTGGGCATGGGCCCGCTGTATTTTTACCGCCGCGCTACCACCGAGATCCAGCGCTATACCGTGGAGGATACCGACGCCGAGTGGCACCGCTTTAAAGGCGCGCAGACCGGCGCCATCGAGCAGCTGGGCGCCTTGGCCGAGCAGGCCCGCGCCGAGGCCGGCGACGAAGCCGCCATGCTGTTTGAGACCCACCAGATGATGGCCGAGGACCTCGACTACGAGGAAGCCATCGAAAACCTCATCGTTAACGAAAAATGCAACGCCGAGGCCGCCGTCTCCGACGTGGCGGACCAGTTCGCCGCCATGTTCGCCGCCATGGACGACGCCTACATGCAGGCCCGCGCCGCCGACGTGCGCGACGTCAGCCAGCGCATCCTGGGCATTTTGTGCGGCGTCGTGCAGGGCGGCATCGCGTCCGAGGTACCGGTCCTGCTGGCGGCCGACGACCTCGCCCCGTCCGAGACCATCCAGCTCGACAAATCCAAAATTCTGGGCTTTGTCACGGCGGGCGGCTCCGGCTCCAGCCACACGGCCATCCTGGCGCGCACCATGGGCATCCCCGCCATCGTCGGCGTGGGCGACGCCCTCAAGCCGGAGTATGAGGGCCGCCAGGCCATCGCGGACGGCGGCACCGGCGCGCTGGTCATCGACCCCGACGACGACACCCGCACCCGCCTGCTGAAAAAGCGCGAGGAACAGCTGCGCCTGCAGCGCCTGCTGGAGACCCTCAAAGGCCAGCCCAATATCACCAAGGACGGCAAGACCATCCGCGTCTACTGCAACATCGGCAGCCCCGAGGATGTGCACGCCGTGCAGGTCAACGACGGCGGCGGCATCGGGTTGTTCCGCAGCGAGTTCCTCTACCTCAACAGCAGCGACTACCCCACCGAGGACCAGCAGTTTGAGGCGTACAAGGCGGTCCTCTCCGACATGGACGGCAAAGAGGTCATCATCCGCACCTGCGACATCGGCGCCGACAAGCAGATCGGTTATTTCAACCTGCCCAAAGAGGAAAACCCCGCCATGGGCATGCGCGCGCTGCGCATCAGCCTGACGCGGACCGATTTCTTCAAAACGCAGCTGCGCGCGCTGTTCCGCGCCTCGGCCTACGGCAAGCTGGGCATCATGTTCCCCATGGTCACCAGCGTGTGGGAGGTGCGCGAGGCCAAGCGCCTGTGCGAGGAAGCCCGCCGCGAACTGAAAAAGGAGGGCATCCCCTACAGCGAGGACGTGCAGATCGGCATTATGATCGAGACGCCGGCCGCCGCCATCTGCAGCGACCGCCTGGCCAAGGAAGTGGACTTCTTCAGCATCGGCACCAACGACCTGACGCAGTACACGCTGGCCTGCGACCGCCAGAACAACGACCTCGGCCGCTTCTATGACCCGCACCACCTCTCGGTGCTGCGCCTGATCCAGCTTGTGACCGAGAATGCCCACAAAAACGGCATCTGGGTGGGCATCTGCGGTGAGCTGGGCGCCGACTTGACGCTGACCGAGACCTTCCTGGCGCTGGGCGTGGACGAGCTTTCGGTCACGCCGCGCGCCGTGCTGCCGCTGCGCAACGCCGTGCGCATGACCGACACGCGCGAGAGTGCGCCGCGCATCCTGGCCGACCTGGCCGAGGATTACACCGCGCGCTGACCCCGCCCGGCAGGCAAACGACAATAAAAATGCAGGCACCGCAAGGTGCCTGCATTTTTTCATTTGTGTTACGGTATTGTGCAGAATGCGTTCAGTCCAGCTCAAAATCGCCGGGCAGCAGCAGTTCCAGGCTGGCGCCGGGGTCGGCGATGAGCCGCCGCGACTGGTTCAGGATGGCCTTTTCCAGCGCGTTGCGCGCCATGCGGCCGTTGCCGTTGGTGGCGGCGTCCTCGGCCTGTTTGCGGGCGTACCAGGCCGTCAGCGGGGCGCGGCAGCCCTCGTCCAGCGCATAGCCCTTGCCCTTGGCCTGCAGCAGCGTGATCTGGTACAGTTCCTCGCCGGTATAGTCGGGGAACTCGATCTGGTTGGGGAACCGGCTGGCCAGGCCGGAGTTGGCGCTTAAAAACAGCTGCATCTCCTTGGTGTAGCCGGCCAGGATGACGACGAGGTCGTCGCGGTGGTCCTCAATGCCTTTGACCAGCGTGTCGATGGCCTCCAGGCCAAAGCTGTCCTCGCCGCCGCGGTAGAGGCTGTACGCCTCGTCGATGAACAGCACGCCGCCCAGCGCGCTCTCAATGACCGAGTTGGTCAGCGGCGCGGTGTGGCCCACGTAGCGGCCCACCAGGTCGGCGCGGGTCACCTCCACCAGCTGGCCGCCGCGCAGCGCGCCGATGGCCTTGAGGTACTTGGACAAAATACGCGCGATCGTCGTCTTGCCGGTGCCGGGGTTGCCGGTAAAGATCATATGCATGTTGACGTCGGCCGCCGGCAGTCCCTCGGCCTTGCGGCGCTGCTGGGCCTGCACGTTTTTGGCGATGTCCCGCACATAGGTTTTGATCTCATCCAAACCGACGATGCTGTCCAGCTCAGCCTCCACGGCATCGACGTCGCCGCGGTACTGTTGCGGCAGCAGCGCCAGCAGGTCCAGCGCCGCCGCGCCGTCCACGGCCATCATCAGGCGGCCGTTTTGGGCGGTCAGCGTGGCGGGGGTGCCGTCGCGCGGGGCGGCGGGGGCGTCCAGCACATACTCGGCAATGGCGCGGTAGACCGTCTCACTGTAGTCGTGCAGGGCCTGCATGCCGTTGGTCTTGCCGTACTGCGCGGCCAGCAGGTCGCGCACGCCGGCGTCCATCGTCAGGCGCAGGCCGCACTGCTTGCGCACGCGCTGCGCCAGCTCGTTGAGCTCGCGCGCCGCCACGGCCGAAAGCGCTTCGGGCGTAAAGGGGACGGTGCGGCAGATGTCGCCGGCCACGGCGTCCACAAAGCGCGCGCCAAAGGTGTCAGCCAGCGCTTCCTCGCCCTTGCGGGAGAAAAACACGAAATACTTGCCGCCGGCCTGCAACTCGCCCACGGCGCCGGGGGCCAGCGCCGTGCCCACATCCACCAGGATGCCGCGCTGCAGCACATACCGGCTGGAAAGCGCCAGCGTGCCGTCGATGGCCAGCGTGGCCAGCATGTTCAGGTAGTTGGCGGCGCAGCCCTCGTAGTTGTCAAAGGCCAGCACCTCGCTGTCAGACTGCAGCGCCGCGTACAGGTCCTGCAAAAACAGCTTTTCCTGCGCGGGGCCGGGGTACAGCGCAAGGTCCATCGTCTCGATGCAGGCGCTGCGCAAAATGCCGCGGGCGGCCAGTTCCTCGGCCACGCAGTCCAGCGCGTAATGCCGGCCGGACCCCTCGGCCCCGCACAGCAGCATCACGTTTTTGGCGCGGGCGGGTTCATTGGCCGTGCCCAGCACAAACGGGCGGCGGAACGCCTTGACGATGGCCGTCACAAAGGCGTCCTGCCCCAATACCCGGGCCTGCACGTTTTCGGCCACGCCGGTAAAATCCGCCTGGGCGGGGGCGGCCGGGGCCGGGGCGGGCGCGGCGGTGGTGCCGCCCAGCAGCCCGTCCTTTTGCAGCGAGCGCGTCAGCTCATTGCTCATGCGGCGCACATGCTCGGCGGTGTCGCGGCCGGCTTCCTGCACGGCCTTTACGGCGTCCCCGGCGGCGCTGCGGCGTTTTTGGGCGTCGGCCAGCGCGTCCAGCTGGGCCTGCATCTGCTGCACGGCCTCGCTGGCCTCGGCGGCCTGTTTGGCGCTGGCGGCGTACTTGCCGCCGCCCATCAGCCCGCGGACCCAGGCGTCATACTGTTCTTCCAGGCTCATGCGGGGCCTCCTGTTCTGCACGCGGCAGTTTTACGGTGTAAAAGTCTTTTACGCTGCACCCGGCACGGCCGCCGCCGGCACAGGCGCAGGCGCACGCGCAGCTCGACGCGCAGGCGCACGCGCAGCTGCTGTGGTGGTCGCCGCCACTGCGCCGGCCCACGCCGCCGCCGCGGCTGGTGCCGCCGCCGGGCTGGAAGTCCCGCGGCGGTTCGGTGCGGTGGTAGCCCGGCGGGGGCGGCGCGCCGCGCGCACTGCGGATGATGTGTACGCCGTCTGTGTACCACCACCAGTCCAGCGGGTCCAGCCCGCCCAGGCCGCCGCCCCAGCGCGGCGCGCGGGAGCCTGCCAAAATCAGCACGATGACAAGGATAAACAGCAGCACAACGACAAAGATCACGTTGGCCAGCAGCTTGTCCAGATCGCTGCCGCCAGGGGCGTAATCTTCCTCCGTCATGGCGGCGTCAGGGTCGTAGGCCGACGCTTCGGTCACCGGCACCGTCACGCGCGCGGTGGCCGCCTGCCCGTGGGCCAGGGGGCCGAAATCCCAAACCAGGTAGTCGCCGTCGACGCCGGTGTTGTCGGCGGTAAAGCCCTCGCCATTGCGCCAGCGGATCTGCAAATTCCCGACGCTCAAATCGTCGAACCAGCCGGGCGTGAACACAAAGTTGGCGGTGCCGTCGTCGTTGCGCGTAAACAGGTGGCTCTGGTGCACGCGGAAGGCAAACGACACCTCGCTCTGCCCGCCGTTTTCGGCGGCGATGGCGGGGGCGTAGTAGCGGCGGGTAAACACCACCTGGGCATAGCTGCCGCCGTCGTTCAAGTATTCTATCTCGGCAATGGTGTCGGTCAGCGGTGTCAGTTCGTCCACGTGGGCGTTGGCCAGGCCGATCTTGACCCAGCTCAGGTAGTCGGTCTTGCTGCCGCCGATGACCTGCCAGTCGATATCGTAGGTAATGTCGGCCGAGCCGTCCTCGCGCAGGTCCACCGTCACCACATAGTTGCGGATGTAGTCCAGGTCGCCGTCCTCAGCATAGGGGGCGGTGTCCGCCGCAGCGGCCGGCAGGCAGAACACCAGGCAGCACACCAGCGCCGCCAGGCCCAGCGCCAGGCGGCGCACAAAAGAATGTTCGGTCATGAGCAGCCCTCCTGCAGCGGTGTGGCGCCCAGCTGGCAGCGGTGGTCCATGGCGGCGCTGCCGTTGCGGATGGCGCAGCACTCGGCGCTGCGCCAGATGCGGTGCCACGGCATGCGCAGCAAATTGCCCAGCCCCGGGCCCGAAAGCCAGCTCTGGCAGGGCAGTACGGTGCCGTCGGGCGCGACGGCCATGTTGGAAAGGCACGCCCCGCAGCTGGGGATCTGGGTAAAGCCCAGCTCGCGCAGCGTTTCCTCGCGCAGCCAGCCGGGGCTGGTAAAGTTGATCTCGATGCCGTGCTGTGCGGCATAGGCCATGGCGGGGCGCAGCGCGGCGGCCAGGGCGTCCGGCGTCAGGCGCGCGGCGCGGCTGGGCTCGGTGGCGGCGTTGCCGGCGGGGATCAGCCCGCTGCACGTCAGGTACCGCACGCCCAGCTCCTGTGCCAGCTGCACGGTGGCCAGGTAGTCCTGGTTCAGCGTGCACAGCGGGGTGTTCAGGCTCACGTTCAGCCCGGCGGCCAGGGCGTTTTTGATGCCGGCCACCGTGTCGGTGTAGCCGTCGACGCCCACCAGGGCGTTGTGCACAGCGGCGTCGGCAGAATACAGCGTGATCTGCACGGCGTCCAGGCTGGCTTCTTTCAGCTCTTTGCACAAAGCGCTCGTCAGCATGCGGCCGTTGGTGTTCAGCCGCGTCACAAACCACTGCGCAGCCTGCACCAGCTTGACCAGGTCGTTGCGCAGCGTCGGCTCGCCGCCGGTGAACGTCAGCTGCGGGATGCCCGCGCTGCGGCATTTTTCGATCACCGCCAGCCACTGGTCGGTGTCCAGCTCGGCCGCTTTGCCCAGCGGCTGGTTGGCGGCGTAGCAGTGCACGCACTTTTGGTTGCAGTGCCACGCGCCGTCCTTTTGCATCGAGCTGATCATCAGGTCCATGCGGTGCGGCGCGTTCATGCGCGCGGCATAGCTGCCCAGGTGCAGCGGCTGTACGTGCACCGGCGGGGTCTGGCCGCGCGCCACGGCGCACAGGCAGCCCAGCAGCAGCTGCAGGTCAGACTCGATCTGGAACGCCGGGGTGCGGCGGTAGACGCGGCGGGTGGCGGCCACGGCCTGCGCCGTGATGGCGGACCAATCCTCCAGCGTGAGTTCTTTGCCGCTGTGGGGCTGCACAGCCTCGATCAAATTCGTCAGCAAAATGGCCCAGCTGACGTTCAGCGGCAGCAGTTCCTGCCCGTTCAGGATCGCCACAAACGGCGTTTCGCGGTCGGGGCGGCGGCAGGGGATCAGGTGGATGCGCACCACGCCGGGGCCGTCGGGGTCCAGCGTCACATGCCGCACGCGGGACAGATGCGCGTGCAGAAAGGCGCGTTCCGCGTAGGTCAGATGCTTCATCGGGGAAAATTCCTCCGCTTTCCAAAAATCAAGATATTGTAAAAAAGTATACCATAAACCCTTTTCAAATACAACCGGGGCGGTACAGAAAACGCCCGCCGGAAACCTTTCCCGGCGGGCGGCAGTGTGCAGCGTTATACAGAGCGGAAGCCTTTGCCGACGATCTCGCTGCTGTTGACGATGGTGATGAAGGCGTGCGGGTCATGGCGGCGCACAAAGCGGCGCAGGTGCTGGGCCTGGGCGCGGGTCAGCACCGTCATCAGCACCCATTTTTCTTCATGCGTGTAAGAACCCTCGGCGCGTTCCTCTGTCGCAGAGCGTTTGAGCTCGTTGACGATGAACTCCCGCGTGGGGCCGGGGTCGGTGGTCACGACGGTGCACACCTTGCGCAGGTTGATGCTCTCGATGGCGCTGTCGACGACGGTGGTCTTGAGCACCATGCCCAAAATGCAGTACAGCCCCGTGGCCGGGCCGTACAGCGCGGCGCCCGCCAGCACGATGGCCAGGTCGCTGACCAGCAGCGCGCGGCCGATCTCCAGGCTGGTGTATTTATGTAAGATCATGGCCACGATGTCGGTGCCGCCGGTGGACGCGCCGATGTTAAAGACGATGGCGCTGCCCACGGCCGGCAAAATGACCGCGTAGCACAGTTCCAGAAACACATCCTGCGTCAGCGGGGCGGTCAGCGGCCAGATCGCCTCGCAGATGCTGACGAAAAACGACAGCGCAAACGAGGAGTAGACCGTCCACCCCATTGAGCGCACGCCCAAAAACACAAAGCCCAGCACGACGAGCACGGCGTTGACCACCCACATGAAAAAGCCGACGTTCCACTGCGGGAACAGCGACGACAGCACGATGGAAAGGCCCGACGTGCCGCCGAACGCAAAGTGGTTGGGCGTCTTGAACAGCGCGATGCCCACAGCTGTGGCGAACAGCCCCAGGTTGAGCAGCGCAAAAAACTTGCCGCCCTCGATCAGATTCTCCTTCGTCAGCTGGTTTTGCAGCTGCTGGCGCAATTTTGTCAACATACCTACATCCCCTTATCGCACGCGGTAGCGCTTAAAACGTCAGGTTGCCGAACTCCGACAGGCGCAGCCCGTCGTTGTGCTGTTCGGCCCAGTGGATGCTCCACGAGCTGCCGAACAGCAGCAGGTGGTTGCCCTTGAGGTCCTCGATGGGGCGGGTGTCGCTGGTCAGGTCCAGGTGTTTGAGGTCCAGCTCATCCGGGTCGTTGAGCACCCAGCGCAGGTACTCATACGGCAGGCTCTGCATGCGGATGTCGACGTTGTACTCGTTTTTCAGGCGGTATTCCAGCACTTCCAGCTGCAGCACGCCCACAACGCCGACGATGACTTCCTCCATGCCGGCGCCCAAATCGCGGAAGATCTGGATCGCGCCCTCCTGGGCGATCTGCTCCATGCCCTTGACGAACTGCTTGCGTTTCATCGTGTCCACCTGGGTCACGCGGGCAAAATGCTCCGGCGCAAAGGTGGGGATGCCCGCAAACTGCACATGCGGCTTGCCGGTGCACAGCGTATCGCCGATGGAGAAGATGCCCGGGTCAAACAGGCCGATGATGTCGCCGGCGTAGGCCTCACTCACCAGTGCGCGGTCGTCGGCCATCAGGCTGGTGCCGGTGGCCAGTTTGATGTTCTTGCCCTGCTGCACGTGGTAGGCTTCCATGCCGCGCTCGAATTTGCCGGAACAGATGCGCAAAAACGCGATGCGGTCGCGGTGGTTTTTGTTCATGTTGGCCTGGATCTTGAACACAAAGCCGGAGAACGCCTCCCCGCAGGGGTCCACCGTCTCGCCGGTCAGCGCGTCCTTGCGCGGCAGCGGGGCGGGGGTCAGGCGCAAAAACTCTTTCAGGAACGGTTCCACGCCAAAATTCGTCAGCGCCGAGCCGAAAAACACCGGCGAAAGCTCGCCGTGCTGCACGGCATCGAGGTCAAACTCCTCGGCCGCGCCGTCCAACAGCTCGATGTCCTCGGCCAGTTTCTGGTGGTTTTCGGCCCCGATCAGCCCGTCCAGCGCGGGGTCGCCGAGCTCGGCCTCGATCTCGTCCACCATTTTTACGCCGTTGGCGCGCCCGTCGCTCTCAAACGCCAGCACGCGGCGGATGTTACGGTCAAACACACCCTTGAACCCTTTGCCGCAGCCGATGGGCCAGTTCATCGGGTAGGTCTTGATACCCAGGATCTCCTCGATGTTGTCCATCAGCTCAAAGGGGTCGCGGGCTTCGCGGTCCATCTTGTTGATGAAGGTGAAGATGGGGATGTGCCGCAGCGTGCAGACCTTGAACAGCTTGATGGTCTGTGCCTCGACGCCCTTGGCGGCGTCGATGACCATGACGGCGCAGTCGGCCGCCATCAGCGTGCGGTAGGTGTCCTCGCTGAAATCCTGGTGGCCGGGGGTGTCCAGGATGTTGATGCACTTGCCCTGGTAGTGGAACTGCAAAACAGACGACGTCACGCTGATGCCGCGCTGCTTTTCGATGTCCATCCAGTCGGACACCGCATGCTTGGCGCTCTGCTTGCCCTTGACTGAACCGGCGGTCTGGATCGCGCCCCCGTACAGCAGCAGTTTTTCAGTCAGCGTCGTCTTGCCGGCGTCGGGGTGCGAGATGATCGCAAACGTGCGCCGGCTCTCGATTTCTTCGCGCAATGATGTCATGGAAATAGTTGCTCCTTTTCTTCTTTCCCAAATCAAACGGTGGTCAAACTCCCAAAAGCCCGGGTCACATCGGGGCACACTCCTCTATAGTAATACTGTACCCTATCATACATGGTTTGGCGGCGAATTGCAACGGGAAATTTCGCGTGGTATAATCACTTCAAAGTGGGCGCTGCGCCTGCCATGCCGGGCGCCCGCCCCGCCGCGCTTTGCCAGCAAACCGCCAAGACCCGTTTTTACAGGAGGGGGAACATTATGCAGCCTTTACGTCTGGCCGTGCTGTCCACCAGCCGCATCGTCGATGAATTTTTGCAGCACCTGCCCGAAATGCCGGAACTTTGCGTCACGGCGCTGTGCTGCCGCCCGCAAAGCGGCGCCAAAGCCCGCGCCTGGGCGCAGCAGTACGGCATCCCGGCCGTGTATACCGACGAAGCCGCCTGCTACGCCGCGGGCGGGTTTGACGCCGTGTACATCGGCACCGCCAACCACCTGCACTACGCGGCCGCTAAGCGGGCGCTGGCGGCGGGGTACCACGTCATTTTGGAAAAGCCGTTCACCGGCACGGCGGCCGAAGCGCGGGAGCTCTATGCGCTGGCGGACGCAGAGAACGTTATGCTGCTGGAGGCCATCACCACCTATTACCTGCCGCAGTACGCCTTTTTGCAGGCGGAGCTGCCCAAGCTCGGCCCGGTGCGCGGGGCTATGGCCAGCTTTTGCGCGCGCAGCCGCCGGTATGACGATTTCCTCAACGGCATCTGGAACACGACGTTTGACCCTGCCTGCCAGGGCGGCGCGCTCAACGATATGAACGTCTACAACCTGCACCTGCTCACCGGGCTGCTGGGCGCGCCGCAGCGCGCCGAGTACCGCGCCAGCCGGGCCGAAAACGGCGTTGACACCGCCGGCCTGGCGCTGCTGGACTACGGCGGTTTTACCGCCGCCGCGCTGGCCGCCAAAGACAGCGAGGGCGTCAACGGCCTGGTGCTGCAGGGCCCCGGCGGCTCGCTGCATGTCGAGGGCGGCACCAACGCGCTGCCCACGGTGTACAGCATGCTGGGCGGCGTGCGCGGCAGCGGCACGCGCACCGACGCCCCGGCGGCCGCGCGCTTCCGCATGGCGTATGAGTTTGCGGAGTTTGCGCGCATCATCGCGGCGCACGACACCGCCGCCGAAGCCGCCGCCCGCGCGCGCACGCTGGCCGTCATGGACCTGCTGGACGCGCTGCACGGCCGCGTGTAAAGCGCAAACGCACTGCGCGGGGCGCTGCAAGCGCGCCCCGCCCCGGCAAGGATAAAGGAGACCGCTTGCAGAGAGGATGAAACAGGATGGAACTGCACTATACGCTGGACGAAAAGGACTACCGCCGCCTGGTCGAGGCGGTCGCCCGCACAAAGGGTTCGGCTTCCCACAAGGTCGCACGCACCTTTTGCATTTTTATGGTGATCGTGGCGGGGCTGCCGTACGGGTGTGTGCTTTGGCGCGCGGTCGTGGCAAACGGCGCTGCGCCGCTGGCGTTGGCGGTGGACGCTGTTTTTCTGGCGATTCCGCTGGCGGTTCTTATTGGGCTGGGGTACTTCCTGGGGGTAAAACTTGCGTATCTCGGTGTGTTGGCTACCTTGGGGCGCGGCGGCGTCCAGCAACTCGTCGGCAAGCCCTGCACGCTGCGCCTGCAGGACGGCATCCTGTACGATGAAGGCCCCGCCGTGGGGCCGCTTGCCGCCAAGGTGACCCGCCCGGCGGCTGCGCTGCGCACCGTGCGCACGGACTCTTTCGGCCTGGTGCTGGTGTTCCGGGATGGCACGGGCCTGGGCGTGCCGCTGTCCGCTTTCAACCGGGAACAGCCGCTGCCCCGCTGGAAACAGGCGCTGGAACAGGCCATGGCCGCCCCGGCCCCCGCCGGCTGGGCCGCTGCCGCTGCGGCCGAAGCGGATGCCCCGGTCGGTTTTTCCTGCAAGGCGGGCGGCGACCCGGTACTGGTACAGGCGTGCGACCCGGCCAGGGCCGATGCGATCTGCCGCGAGAGCCTGCGCGCAGTCCGGCGTGTGGGGGCGTATTGGCAGCGGAACTGGGTAAGCGGTCTGGTGGGGCTGTTGTGCACGGCGTACATGGTATGGGCGGTGGTGCAAGACCCGTCCAACGTGTTGTCCCTCGTTTTTTTGCTCGGCGCGGTGTACCTGTTCTGGCGGTATAGCGTGCGCAAGGTGTCGCAGAGTTTGGTGGGCAAAGACGTGACGGTGTTTGCCCCCGACGCGGTGGTGCGCACCAACCTCGCCAACGGCGCACAGGGGAGCCTGCCGTATACCGAAGAACTGTGGCTGCTGGTAACGCCGCGCGCCATCTCCCTCTACCAGGTCCGGTACAATGCGGCCTGGATTTTTGACCGCCAGGCCTTCGCCACCCCGCAGGAAGAAGCGGCGTTTTTGGAACTGTTGCAGCAGCGCTTCCCCGCGATGCATTCCTGTAAATAAAATCCGCTTCTCTGCACAGTTTGGCGCACCGCGTTTTGCGTGTATAAATCGTCCCCTGGCGTCCCACACTACAGGCAACCACAAATTTTGCCGTAAAGGACGGGGGAACGATGAACCATATCAAATCTTTTTTTAGGGAGAAAGGCCTCTACCTGTTCTGCCTGGCGCTGGTGTTCGCGGCCACGGCGGCGGGCATTTTGGCGCTGCGCAGCGTCGTCAACAACATGACGGAACTCACGCAGCTTCGCAAAGACGCCCTGCAGGAGGACAGCACATGGGACCAGCCCGACGCCACCGTCAACAACCCGGCCAGCGACGTGCCGGAGCCGACCTCTACGCCCTCGGCGCCGCCCTCTGGGCAGGGTGCCTCGTCTGGGGCGTCCTCTGCGCCGGCGGCTGCCTCTGCCGCGCCGTCCGCCGCGGCCGCGCCCTCCGCGCCCTCTGCCGCCTTGCCGGAACTTTGGCAGGCGGCCCCGGCGGCGGAGTTCAGCGGTGAGGAGCTGGTCTATAACGAGACGCTGGGCGACTGGCGCACCCACAACGGCGCCGACTACGCCGCCGCGCAAGGTGCCGCCGTCACCCCCGTGCAGCCGGGCAAGATCACCCATGTCAGCGAGGACGCCCTCTGGGGCGGCGTGGTGGAAATCACCGATGCCGGCGGCCTGGTGTGGCGCTACTGCGGCCTGGCGGACCCGCAGGTGGAAACCGGCGACGAAGTTTCCGCCGCCGACACCCTGGGCAAGGTGGGGGCTGTCCCGGCCGAAGCGCACGCCGAAGCGCACGTCCACCTGGAATGCCTGCAAGACGGCGTCTACCGGGACCCTGCTGCGGCGGTGGGCTGACGCGGCAGGCATCCCAACAGAACAAAAACAGGTCGTCCCCGCCTGCCAGGGCGGGGAACTTTGTTTTGGAAAAGGCGGACCTGGCCCTCTGCGCCTTGGGCTATGGCTGCTGGAAACTGCTGGTGGCCTACGTCAAATCGGTCAGCCACGTCAACCGCACGCTGAACGCCTGAATTTTGCAAATTTTTACTTTTGTAAAAGGCCTTTGCTGTGCTATACTGAAAAAAAGCGCAGAAAAGAGGAATGCGGGATGAAACCTTTTGCAAGGCTTTCTATGGTGAGCGTTCTGCTGCTCTTGCTGGTAGCCTGCGGCGGGCCGCTGCTGCCTGACAGTGCGGAGGCGCCCCCGGCAGGGGAACCTGCTGCCACAGCTGCACCCGCCCCGCAGCCCACGGCCACGCCGCAGCCTACGCCCACACCCACGCCGGACCCGTCCCTTGCGCTGCAGTATCAAATGCTGCCGGTGACCTGGGAGGGCAAGGCTTTCGGCAGCTATGAGGGCGAGACCTGGCAGTTTATGCCGCGCGCCGAGGATGAGGCCGCCCGGAAAAACGGATACCTGCTGGCGCAGGGGCTGTATGAAGGGGATGCGGAGAAGGTGCGCGCGGCGCTGTCGGACCGGGTGCTGGCGGCGGGCAACCCGCTGGAAGAACTGGAAGGGCTGAAGATCGCCGAGATCATGCTGGCCGGCGGTTTGTACGAAATTCCGTATATGTCGCTTACGGTAGTCGATCCCGGCGTTACGCCGCTGCTGGCGGGGGAACATACGTACAACCTGCGGTTTGACGAAACGGGTAAGGTGGACTTTTTTTCTCCATTTTCCGTGGCGGCGGCAGATGCTTTGGCCGATGGGGAAGATTGGGTAAGCCTGGGCAATTGGGGCATCCAGGAGACGATCCAGGGCGATACGCTGCAGGGCGTCCGTTACTCCATCCAGGGCCGACTGGCCGACCCGCTGGGGTTGCGCGCGGCCGAAGTGCGGGGAACACGGGTGCAGTATCACGCTGACCGGCAGCCGGATGGTATGTGGGGCGAGAGCGTGGAGGAAGAAGAAACCTCCATTCCCGGTAAGTGGCCCCTGCCGCTGGATCTGCATGAAACCTACGGAGAGCCGCCGGAAGGGAACGTCCTGAGCCCCGAAGAACGGCAGCAGGTCTGTGACCAGCTCAACCGCAAATTTGCATCCCTGCGGGACGGTACGTACGACAATGGTTTTGGCGGCGACCCGGCGTGGCAGATTTTGGGTGCTTGGGACAATGCCCGCCCGCTGCCGCTCACGGTCACACCGGAATCCCTGCGAAGCCAACGTTACAGCGAGCGCAATCCCGACATTCCGTCGGGCGTTTCGGTGTGGGTGCCGCTGCCGGACCACTGCTGGGTGGTGTACAACATTGCCGAAAGCGGCGGTGCGGCGGGGGAAATGAGCGGACCGAGTTATGTGCTGGAAGTTCCCTGAACATCACAAAACAAAACAAGGCCCGGTCCCCTGCAGGGGACCGGGCCTTGTGTATTTGTCCTTATTTCTGGTAGGAACGCACGTTGAGCATCCGCGTGGCGTTGAGCACCGCCAGCACCATGACGCCGACGTCGGCAAACACGGCCCACCACATGTTGGCCACGCCCACGGCGCTCAAAAGCAGGCACAGCGCCTTGACGCCCAGCGCGAACACGATGTTCTGGTAGACGATGGCCATGCACTTGCGGGCGATGCGCATCGCCAGGCCGATCTTGGCCGGGTCGTCGTCCATCAGCACGACGTCGGCGGCCTCGATGGCGGCGTCGCTGCCCAGCGCGCCCATGGCGATGCCGATGTCGGCGCGCATCAAAACCGGCGCGTCGTTGATGCCGTCGCCCACAAAGGCCAGCATTTTGCCGTTTTCTTTCTGGGCCAGCAGCGCTTCCACCTGCTGCACTTTGTCGGCGGGCAGCAGCCCGGCGTGCACTTCGTCAATGCCCAGGTCCTGCGCCACCTGCCGCGCCACGGCCGGGTCGTCGCCGGTCAGCATCACGGTGCGCACGCCCTGCGCGCGCAGGTCCTGCACGGCGGGGCGGGCCGTCGGCTTTTCTTCGTCCGAGATCAGGATCGACCCCAAAAACTGCCCGTCGCGCGCCACATACACCACGGTGCCAGCGCCGCTGCCCGCCGTGTACGCAATGCCGTTGGCTTCCATCAGGCGGGCGTTGCCGGCCAGCACGGTGCGGCCGTCCACCAGCGTGCGCACGCCCTGCCCGGCGATCTCCTGCGCGTCGGCGGCGCGGCGGGCGTCCAGCCCAGGGCAGGCTTCGCGCAAACTTTTGCTGATCGGGTGGCTGGAGTAGCTCTCGGCCAAGGCGGCCTGTTCCAACAACTCGTCCGCCGCCACGCCGGGCGCGGGCGCCGTCTGCGTGACCTTGAACACGCCTTTGGTCAACGTGCCGGTCTTGTCAAAGGCCGCCGTGCCGGTGTGGGCCAGCGCTTCCAGGTAGTTGCCGCCCTTGACCAGAATGCCGCAGCGCGACGCGCCGCCGATGCCGCCAAAGAACGTCAGCGGGATGGAGATGACCAGCGCGCAGGGGCAGCTGATGACCAGGAACGTCAGCGCGCGCAGCAGCCAAGTGACCCAGCCGCCGCCCAGCACCAGCGGCGGCAGCACCGCCAGCGCCAGCGCCGCCGCACAGACGGCCGGGGTGTACCAGTGCGCAAATTTGGTGATGAAGTTTTCCACCTTCGCCTTTTTCAGGCTGGAATTTTCGACCAGGTCCAAAATTTTGGCCACGGTGGACTCGCCGTACACTTTCGTCGTGCGGATGCGCAGCAGCCCCTGCTGGTTGACGCAGCCGCTGATGACCTCGTCGCCGGGGCGCACGGTGCGCGGGCGGCTCTCGCCGGTCAGGGCGGCGGTGTCCAGCGTGCTCTCGCCGCTTTCCACCACGCCGTCAAGGGGGATCTTCTCGCCCGGGCGCACGGCGATCACCGCGCCCACCGGCACCGCGTCGGGGTCGGTCACGGTCAGTGTGCCGTCGGGGCCTTCCAGGTTGGCGCTGTCGGGGCGGATGTCCATCAGCGCGCTGATGCTGCGGCGGCTTTTGCCCACCGCATAGCTTTGGAACAGCTCGCCCACCTGGTAAAACAGCATGACGGCCACGCCCTCGGCGTATTCGCCGCAGCCCATGGCACCCACGGTGGCCACGGCCATCAAAAAGTTTTCGTCAAACACTTCGCCGCTCTTGATGCCCAGCACGGCCTTGTACAGCACGTCGTAGCCGATCACCAGGTACGGTACCAGCCACACCGCCAGCTGGCCGTACCACGGCAGCGGCAGCAGCTGCAGCGCCAAAACGGCGCACAAAACCAGCACCGCGGCCAGCAGGATGCGCCGCAGCGTCTTTTTCTGTTTTTTGGTCATGGTGCAGTCCCTCCCGGCGCGCCGTTACAGCTCGATCTCAAAATCCGGTTCGATCTTTTTGGCGGCGCGCACGGCCTGCTGCAAAATGCTTTGGAACTGCGCATCGTCGGCTTCCAGCAGCAGTTTTTGCGCCATAAAGCTCACGCTGGCGTTTTTCACGCCGGGCAGCGCTTTGACGGCGGTCTCGATCTTGGCGGCGCAGTTGGCGCAGTCGACTTCAATGTTGTATTTCTTTTGCATGGCGGGGTCCCTCCGTTTTTATGGTAAATGGTATTACTCTTCTACATGCTCCATGCCCAGCGCGATCATGCTGCGCACGTGGTCGTCGTCCAGCGAGTAGTAGACCGTCTTGCCGTCACGCCGGAACTTGACGAGTTTGTTGGCTTTCAGCAGCCGCAGCTGGTGGCTGACCGCGCTCTGCGAGATGCCCACCACCTGGGCGATGTCGTTGACGCACAGTTCGCTCTCAAACAACGCGTACAGCACCTTGATGCGGGTCGTGTCGCCAAACACGCGGAACAGTTCGGCCAAATCGTACAGCACTTCGTCGTCGGGCAGGTCGTTTTGCAGGCGCTGCAGCGCCTGCTCGTCCAGTGCCTGCGCCGCAGGGGGGGATTCATAGGGAAGCATGGGGAACATCCTTTCATATGTTTATCTGTTCATATGTTACAACTGTTGCGCGCCGCTGTCAACCCCTTTGCGCAAAAAAGCGCCAAAAAAATTTGCGGGGGAGCAAAAAGCCGCCCGCCGCGCCAAAAGCAAAAAACCGCCGGGGCGGCAAGGGAAAGACCCTTCCGCCCCGGCAGGCAAACTGTATGGGTGCGGCCCTGGCAGGCGTTCCCGCCGCTGTGCCAGGCAGGGCGCGCCCGGCGGCGCTTACTGCGGCGGCACAAAGCCCGGTTCGCCGGGCAAAACGACGCCGCTGGCGTTGAGCATGGCGCGGAACTCGGCGTCCGGCATCTCAAAAATGACCTCTTTGACCATGGCCGGTTCGTGCACCAAAATCTGCCACGGCGCGCCGTCCGGTTGCTGCAAAAACAGGATGCCAGCCACCGTGCCCAGTGCCTGCACGCCCTCGTCGGCCCAAAACGCGGGCGAGGGCGTGACATAGTAGTGGTCCACCATGCGCCCGGCGTTAAAGTCATGCTCGATGGCGGCGGGCACCTCGCCGGGCTGCTGCTCGGCCTTGTATTGCAGGTGCAGGCCGGTAAAATCTGCCGCAGTCATAGCGGACCCTCCCTTTTTTGTAAAATCAGACGCGCAGGCTGGCGCCCTCGCCGTCGTTGGTGCCCTCGTCAAATTCGTAGTCGTTGCCGGGCAGGATGGCGTTGAGCACAATGCCCGCGATGGCCGCGATGGCCAGGCCGGACAGGTTGACCGCCATGCCGGCGACGGTGAAGGTGATGCCGCCCACCGAGTCAAAGCCCAGCGCGCAGACCAGAATGACCGCCGCGATGATGAGGTTGCGCGAGTTGGTGAAATCGACCTTATTCTCGACCACGTTGCGCACGCCGATGGCCGAGATCATGCCGTACAGCACAAAGCTGATGCCGCCCACGATGCCGGAGGGGATGGTGTTGATGACGGCCTCAAACTTGGGGCAGAAGCTCAGCACCAGCGCAAACACCGCCGCAACGCGGATGACCAGCGGGTCGTAAATCTTGGTCAGCGCCAGCACGCCGGTGTTCTCGCCGTAGGTGGTGTTGGCGGGGCCGCCCAGCAGGCCGGCCATCGTCGTAGCCAGGCCGTCGCCCAGCAGCGTGCGGTTCAGCCCCGGCTCACGGATGTAGTTCTTGCCGGTCGTGGCGCTGATGGCCGCAATGTCGCCGATGTGTTCCATCATTGTCGCCAGCGCAATGGGCACGATGGTGAACAGCGCGCTGATGAACGTCTCGCTGCCGTCGATGGCAAACAGGCCCATCTCCTCTTTGCGCAGCGGGATGCCGAACCACGCGGCGTCGGCAATGGGGGCAAAGTCCACCGCGCCGGTGGCCAGCGCCACCGCGTAGGACACCAGCACGCCGATGAGGATGGGCAAGATCTTGACCATGCCCTTACCCCAGATGTTGCAGGCGATTACGGTGGCCAGCGCCACAAAGGCCAGCAGCCAGTTGCTCTGGCAGTTCTCAATGGCGCTGGGGGCCAAGATCAGGCCGATGGCGATGATGATGGGCCCCGTCACAACCGGCGGGAAGAACTTCATCATCCGCCGGATGCCGAACGCCGAGATCAGCAAACTGAACAGCACATACACCAGGCCCGAGAACGCCACCGCCGCGCAGGCATAGGGCAGGTTTTCGGGGTTGGCGCCGCTGTTGGTCACGATGGTGAACCCGCCCAGGTAGGCAAAGCTGGAGCCCAAAAACGCCGGCACCCGGCCCTTGCACAAAAGGTGGAACAGTAGCGTGCCCAGCCCGGCGCACAGCAGCGTGGTGCTGATGCTCAGCCCCGTCAGCAGCGGCACCAGCACGGTGGCGCCAAACATCGCAAACATATGCTGCGCGCCCAAGATCAGCACGCGGGGCGCGCCCAGCTCGCGGGCATTGTAGATGCCCTGGGTATAGTCCAGTTTCTTTTCGCTCATGGTATCCTCCCGTTTGTTTACACGTCCGCCGCAAAAAAGGGGAAAAGGCGCGCCGCGCCGCTTCCCCGGTTGGTACGTACCCAGTATAGCGGGTTTGCCGCCAAAACGCAAGGGTGGGCGGCTTGCATTTCGCGGGGCGGGCCGATATAATAAAAGCACAAAATCAGCTGGAAAGAGGTCCTGTCACCATGTTGCAGCCGGGCATTTGCGGGCATGCGGAACTTTGCGTCACCACGGCGGACACCGCCCGGGCGCTGGGCAGCGGCGAGCTGCCGGTGCTGGCCACCCCGGCGGTGGCCGCGCTGATCGAAAAAGCCTGCTGGCAGGCCGTTGCGCCGGAACTGGAACCGGGCAAGGGCACCGTGGGCACGCGGCTGGCGCTGGCGCACACCGCGCCCACGCCGGTGGGCATGACGGTGCGGTGCGACTGCACACTGACCGCCGTCGACGGCCGCCGCCTGACCTTTACGGCCCGTGTCTGCGACGCGGCGGGCGAGGTCGCCCACGCCGAGCATGAGCGCGTCGTCATCGACAATGATCGCTTTACCGCCAAAGCGCAGGCCAAAACCGGGCAGTAAACGCGCAGCGCGGCCCCGGTGTTACGGGGCCGCGCCGTCTGCGGTTCAATAGATCGCTTCCTCGCGCCAGCGCGCCAGGCGCTGCACGGTCTCGTCGCCCTCGACCCAGCCCTGTTCGGGGTCGGCCACGGCGTCGGGAGCGTAGCGCTGCATCACGCCGGGGCTTTGGCCGCGCAAAAAGGCTTCGGCCTGTTTCTGGCGGCCGGGGGCGGTGCGGCGCAAAAGCGCTTCGCGCTCCTGCGGGGTCAGCGGTGTCGGCATAGGGCAGCCCTCCTTTCGTATGGCTAGTCTGCCCGCCCGGCCGCCCGCCAACCGCGGCAAATCTTACCGTTTGTATCATAAAAGGAGTTTTCACCCTATGGAACTTGCCATCTCGCAGGTCATTTTGCACCTGCTGGACCCCGGCGCGTCGGCGCCGCTGCTCTCGGACCGCGTCATGGACCTCGACGCCGGCCTGCACGAATATTTCGCCGCCGCGCTGGAAAAGGCATTTGCCAGCGACGACGGCAAAAACTGCCGCTTCCTGCCCGACTCCGCCTTTGCGCAGGAGATGGCGCACAACCAGGACTTCGTGGACCTTTCGCGTCGCATCGCCGGCGTGATCTTTGAGCAGATGCTGCAATACCCGGCCATCCCGGCCGGGGACCTGGCCGTCGTGGATTTCACCGCCGGCGGCGTGCCGTACTACGGCGTGCTCAAACTCAACTATCGCCCCGGCTACACCCACGACACCCAGACGCTGGGCAACGGCAGTTTCAGCCGCATGGTGCCGCAGCGCACGCTGCTGCCCGGCACCCCCAAAGCCGATGAGGCCGCGCTCATCGACCGCGCCAACGGCACGGTGCGTTTGCTGGAGAAAAAGTACGCCCTCGACGAGAAAAAGGATTTCTACCTTTCCACCCGCGTGTTCGGCTGCGCCGAAGCCCTGCCCGAAAAAGCCAAGCTCAAGGCCGTGTGCGAGACCGCCGTCGCCGCCGTCAAGGACGCCTACCCCGAGCCGGAAGCCCTCGACGACGTGCCGCCGTTTGACGGCGGCACCGAGACCGCCGTCGAGCTGATGGTGCGCAACCAGGCCGTCGACAACACCATCGCTGTCGAGGACGTCTGCACCCGCATGCGGGAAAGCTACCCCCTGGCCGCCCCGGCGTTTGAGGCCGCCCTGGCCGAGACCGGCGTCCAGGCGCAGGACCGCGTCACCGTCAGCCCGGCGCGCATCAAAAAGCTCGAGAGCCGCAGCTTTAAGACGGAATCCGGCATCGAGATCAAGATCCCGGCGGAACTCTGCAACTCCGACGATGCGGTGGAATTCATCCACTCGGCCACCGGCGGATTGAGCCTGCTCATCAAGGACGTGCTGGTCTAAGGGGGCGGGGACCGTGGCAACAGAAGTACCGGGGCCCCTGTACAGGGTGACGACCACGGAATACACGCTGGCAAAACTGCCGGAGGAGGAACAGACGATGGAATGGAAGGACGGACGCCCCCGCTGCTGGTGGGCAAACCCCGAAAACCCCCGTTACCTGCATTACCACGACAGGGAATGGGGCGTGCCGGTGCACGACGACCGCACGCTGTTTGAAATGCTGATCCTGGAAGGGTTCCAAGCCGGGCTTTCCTGGGAGTGCATCCTCAACAAACGGGAAAACTTCCGCCGCGCCTTCGATGCCTTCGACTGGGAGAAGGTGGCCGCCTACGGTCCTGAAAAGCTGGAAGCCCTGGCGCAGGACGCGGGCATCGTGCGCAACCGGCGCAAGATCGCGGCGTCGGTGGGCAACGCGCGGGCTTTCGCGGCCATCCGGCAGGAGTGGGGCAGCTTTGACGCCTACCTCTGGCACTGGACCGGCGGAAAATCATTGCGGGAAGTGGGCTGCGCCACTTCGCCGCTGTCGGACGCGATCTCCAAGGATCTGCAAAAGCGCGGCATGAAGTTCGTGGGTTCCACCATCATCTACGCCTATCTGCAGGCGGTGGGGGTGCTCTGGTCCCACGAACCCGGCTGTTATCTTTATATGGAGGGCCCCGGCGGGGAACACTGAGCCCGGGCCCGCCGCACCGTATGGAATGGCCCCGCGCGGGCCGAAGGGGGTATTGACGATGGAATATTCGGAACTGGCGGCACAGGCGCGCCGCGCCACAGAGGAACTGCTGCAAAAGGCGCATCTGGAGACCGGGGATCTTTTTGTGGTGGGCTGTTCCAGCAGCGAGATCATGGGTGGGCAGATCGGCCATGATTCCAGCATGGAGGCCGCGGCCGCCGTGCTGGCCGGCGTGCTGCCGCCCCTGCAGGCGCAGGGCGTTTTCCTCGCCGCGCAATGCTGCGAGCATCTCAACCGCGCCATCGTGCTGGAGCGCGCGGCCGCCAAAGCGGGCGGGTATACCATCGTTTCCGCCATCCCGCAGCCGCACGCGGGCGGCAGTTGGGCCACCAGCTGCTGGCGCGCGTTCCGCGACCCCGTCTTGGTCGAGGAGGTGCGCGCCGCCGCCGGCATGGACATCGGCGGCACGCTCATCGGCATGCATCTGCGCCGGGTGGCGGTGCCGGTGCGCCTGTCCCTGGATCATATCGGGCAGGCTATCCTGCTCTGTGCGCGCACCCGCCCGCCGTTCATCGGCGGCGCGCGCGCCGTCTACAGCGAGGGGGAAACACGATGATCACCGAAGCACAGAAACAGTCTATGGCCGAGGCCGTCGCCCAGATCCGGGAGGCGATGGCCGCCGCGGCCCGCAGCGCCGGGCGCGACCCGGCGGATGTCTTGCTGTGCGCGGCCTGCAAGACCCGCACGGTGGAGGAGGTGCGTTACAGCGCCGGCCTGCCCATCGACCTGTTTGGCGAAAACCACGTGCAGGAACTCGTCGAAAAGACCGACGCCGGGGCCTACGCCGGCAAACCGGGGCATTTCATCGGCCATTTACAGACCAACAAGGTCAACAAGGTCGTGGGCCGCGCGGCGCTGATCCAAAGTGTCGACAGCACCCGCCTGCTCGACAAGATCGACGCGGCCGCCGAACGCCTGGGCATCCGGCAGGATATTTTGCTGGAGGTCAACATCGGCGGGGAAGCCAGCAAAAGCGGCGTCACGCCCGACGCGCTGTGGCCGCTGCTCGACGCCGCAGCCGCCAAGGCGCACATCCGCGTGCGCGGGCTTATGGCTATCCCGCCCGCCGACGCCGGCGACGCTGCCACCCGCCGCTTTTTTGCCCAGATGCGGGAACTGCTGGCTGCGGCCGCCGCCCGCGGGTACGCCAACGCCATGCTGGACACCCTCTCGATGGGCATGAGCCACGACTACGCCGCCGCCATTGCCGAGGGCGCCACCATGGTGCGCATCGGCACGGCCATCTACGGCGCGCGGGACTACAGCCAAAAAGCATAAAGTTCGTAAGGTACACAAACCGCCTGCGCGGGATGCCGCGCAGGCGGTTTGTGTTTCCTACGCCCTACAAACCGAGGTAAACGGGCAACGAACCGCGAACCCCGCGCGGGGCACACCCCTGCCGGGAGGCATATATGCCTCCCCTACAAACACCCGGTATCGCGTCTATGACCTCGGAGACGGGTAGCGGCGGAAGGTTTGCGGGCCGCATACATGCGGCCCCTACGAACCGACCGGGAACGACAGGCAAACAGGCAAAGGAAGCAACACAATAAACCGGCGTCTGTTTATGGTATGCATGACGTTTTCCTCGTATTGTAGGGGCCGCATGCATGCGGCCCGTGTCCGTTTACCCCACGATACCGTTTTTGCATTGTAACGGCGCATGGTCTATGCGTAGGGGCGGCATATATGCCGCCCGAAAAACGGTACGGCATTGCCCGTTTGACGGGTGGTATGGCGTGTACCTTACATTGTAGGGCGGGGCCTTGGCCCCGCCCTACATGGATGATTTTAATAATGTTTTTAATGTTCGGCGGGCGTGAACGCCCGCCCTACGGAGCGGAGAAAACGTGCAACCAATTTGTCGGTTTTACCCCGCTCGGCACAGGCATTCACGCTTTGACCGCCGCGCGCAGCAGCCAGCGCACGGCCAACGCCGCCAAAAGCAAAAGCGCAAGGCCCGCGCCGGCCCCCAGCGCCGCCAGGCCGGTGGGCGAAAAACGGTCCGTCAGCACGGGCAGCCACCAGCTGGCGGTGCTGCACAGGCCCAGGAACACAAAATACATCACCCAAAACGCCGCCGCGCCAAACCGGCATTGCAGCCCGCCCAGCACCACGCCGCCCAGCACCGGCCCTAGCAGGCAGCACGGCCACACAAACGCGGGGATCTGCTGCCACGGCATCGCCAGCGGCTGGCCAAACGCCGCGCCAAAACCCAGCGTGCACAGGCTGCCCACGGCCAGGGCCGCCAGCTGCGCCAGTGCGCTGATGCCCAGGCAGAACAGCAGCAGCCCGGCCAGCAGCCCCCGCCGGTTGGCCGGGAACGCCAGCAGCACCGCGAACCAGTTGGAAAAATAGACGATGGACAAAACCACCGTGAGCAGTACGCCGCTCAGCAGCATGACCACGGCAGCGGCCAGCGGCGCTTCCTGCGGGGTGTCCAGCAGCGCAACCAGGACGCCCAGCCCCACGCCCAGCAGGGCAAACACCGGCAGGGCCGCAAGCGGCAAAACCAGATCTTCGCGCAGGAAGCGCAGCGTGGCGCACAGGGTACGTTTCATAGGGGATCCCTCCTTACCCCTGGCTGACGGCCAGGGTCTTGAGCCGGCGCAGGGCCAGCAGCAGGAACACAAGCCCCAGCGCCGCCAGCGCCCCGCCGTACAGCGGCAGTACCGCCGCCGGCAGAACGGGGGCCAGTTGGCTCAACAGCAAAAATACAAAGACCTGTGCAAACAGCAGGATCTCAAACAGCACCAGCAGCACGTTGCGCGCCGTCGTGCGGCCCTGGGTCTGCAGCGTGCCGACCCAAAGCGAGGCCCCGGCCAGCAGCAGCGTCACCCCCAGCCCCGGCAGCGGATGGCGCGAAAACCCATACAGCCAGGCGCGGCTGGCACGCTCCGGCGGGAACAGCGCAAACGCCAGCCAGTTCACCAGCAGTGTGCCCCCGTGGGCCAGCAGCGCAAGGGCCGCCCAGGCCGCTGCGACCCCGCCCCGCAGCGCGCGGCGGGTAGCGCCCAGGCTCAGCGCCAGCGGGCAGTAGGCGGCGGTGGCTTGGGCGGCGCACAGTGCCGCCACCAGAGAAAACGCAAAGCTGCCACCCGTCAGGTAGGTGCCAAACAGGCTGTCGGCGCCAAACAGCAGGCACAGCCCGCACAGCGCCGCGTACAGTACCAGCAGCGTGCCCATCAACTGCAGCGGGGTCAAAAGCAGCAGCCACAGCGTCTTTTTCATCTCAGCGCCCCTCCTGTTCATGCCCGCACAGCGCCACAAACACCTGTTGCAGCGTCACCGCGCCGCAGTCCACGTCCAGCCCGCGCGCGGCGACCGCCCCGGCCGGGGCGCGCACCGTGCACATCGTCTGGCGGCCCAGCGTCTCGGTGCGCAGCACGGCGTACCCTTCGCAGGCGGCGGCCACAACGTCGTCGCGGCCCGACACCGTGCAGAACTGCGCCAGCAGCGCGTCGGCGTCGCAGTCCTCGATCAGGCGGCCCTCTTTTAAGATCAGCACCCGGTCAAACACGGTGGACGCTTCCTCCAAAATATGGGTCGAGATCACAAAGGTGCGTCCGGTGGCGGCGTAGTCCTCCAGCAGCAGGCGGTAAAAATCCTCCCGCGCGACAACGTCCAGCCCGGCCGTCGGCTCGTCCATCATCGTGACGGGCGCGCGGCTGGCCAGCGCCAGCACAATGGTCACGGCGCTCATCATCCCCTTGGAAAGCGCGTTCAGCCGCTTTTTCTCCTCCAGGCCAAACTGCTTTATCAGTTCGCGGGCATAGGCTTCGTCCCAGTGCGGGTAAAACAGCCGCCCGGCCCGCAGGTAGTCTTTTACGCGCATACCGGCGATGCTGGCGGCCAGCTTGCCGCCCAGTTCCCGGCTGAAACACAGCTCGCCCAGGGCGGTCTCATTCTCCCACACGGGGGCGCCGCCGTAGCAAACCTCCCCGCCATCCAGCGGGATCTGCGCCGTCAGCCCGGCCAGCAGCGTCGTCTTGCCCGCGCCGTTGCGGCCGATCAACCCGTAGATATGCCCCGGTTCCAGCGTCAGGCTCACATCGTCCAGCGCCGTCTGCCTGCCGTAGGTCTTGCGCAGGTTCGCGGCCGTCAAAATTTTGGGTTCCATCGCTCATTCCTCCTCTTCGCAGGCGTCGCGCAGCATGGCCTGCAATTCCTCGGCCGTCAGGCCCAGCTTGCGGGCTTCGGAGGCCAGGGGACGCACATACTGCTGCAAAAATTCGCTGCGCCGTTTGGCGCGGATGCGCTCGGCCGCGCCCGGGGCCACAAACATGCCCAGGCCGCGCCGCTTGTACAGGATGCCATCCTCCGCCAGCAGGTTCAGCCCCTTGGCCCCGGTGGCCGGGTTGATGCGCAGCGTGCGCGCCAGTTCGTTGGTGCTGGGCACCTGCGTTTCCTCCGGGTAGATGCCGCGCAGGATGCCATCCTCCAGCATTTGGGCGATCTGTAAATAGATCAGGGTCTGTTCGTTCCGCATGGGGGCAGGGGCTCACCGCCTTTCGCTCTGGTTTATTGGTTCATTACTTGTGTAACTAACCATAGCACACAAGACGGCAGGTTGTCAAGCAAAAACAACAAAAATTTTTCCGGCCGGCGCGGCGTCTTGCAAACATTTTGCCAAACTGTTACAATGACACTGTCTTTTATCCATAAAAGGGGGATCACCATGAACTGGCAGCAAGCCTGCGAACTGCCGTATTATGATGCCAACGATCTGGGGGCCGTCTGGTCGCCCGCGCAGACGGTGTTCAAGCTGTGGGCGCCCACGGCGTCGGCCGTCACCTTGCAGCTGTACGCCACCGGCACCGACGCCGAGCCCGGCGCCGCGCACCTGGGCAGCCACGTGCTGCAGCCGGCGGGGCAGGGGGTATGGGCCGCCACAGTCCCGGGGGATTTGAACGGCGTCTACTATATATACCAGCTGCAATTCCCCGGCGGCCGCACGGCCGAAGCCGTCGACCCCTACGCCCGCGCGGCGGGGGCCAACGGGCAGCGCGGCATGGTCATCGACCTGGCGGCCGCCGCGCCCGACGGCTGGCAGGACGATCGCCGCCCCGACATCCCGGCCCACGCGCGCTGCGTGTGGGAGGTGCACGTGGCCGATTTTTCGGCCGACGCGCACAGCGGCGTGCCCGAAGCCTGGCGCGGCACCTACCTGGGCTTTGTGCCCGACGACACGACGCTGGACGGCGACGGCCGGCACCCCACCTGTGTAAACTACCTCAAGCAGCTGGGCGTCACGCATGTGCAGCTGCAGCCGATCTTTGACTACGCCACCGTCGACGAGACGGCCCCCGGCGGCTACAACTGGGGGTATGACCCGCTGAACTATAACGTGCCCGAAGGCTCCTACGCCACCAACGCGTTCGACGGTGCGGTGCGCGTGCGGGAATGCCGCGCCATGGTGGCCGCGCTGCACCGTGCGGGGCTGGGCGTCATCATGGACGTCGTGTACAACCACACCTATTACACCGACAGCTGGCTGGAGCGCACGGTGCCCGGCTACTGGAACCGCCAGTGGCCCGACGGGCGTACCACCAACGGGTCCGGCTGCGGCAACGACCTGGCCAGCGAGCGCCCGATGGTGCGCAAATACCTCGTGGACTCGGTGCTGTACTGGGCGAGAGAGTACCACGTCGACGGCTTCCGCTTTGACCTGATGGCGCTCGAGGACGTCGGGACGATGAACGCCATCCGCGCCGCGCTGGACGCATTGCCCGGCGGCGAGAACATCCTGATGTACGGCGAGCCGTGGACCGGCGGCGCGACCTATATGGAGGGCGGCGCGCGCCCCTGCGACAAGCGCGCCATCCCCGAACTCAGCGACCGCATCGGCTTTTTCTGCGACGATACGCGCGACGCCATCAAGGGCAACGTCTTTGACGCCGGCAACGCCGGGTACGTCAACGGCGCGCCGCAAAGCGGGTATGAGATCCTGCACGCCGTCGGCGCCTGGCGCAGCGGCGCGCACGGCATCGCGGTCAAGCAGGCCATGCAGGTGGTGCAGTATGTCTCGGCTCACGACAACTTCACCCTGTGGGACAAACTCGTCGCCGTGGGCCGCCGCGGCGACTACAACGCCGCCGATGCCGAGCTGCTGGCCCAAAACCGCATGGCGGCGGGCATTTTCCTGACCTGCCAGGGCCTGCCGTTTTTGCAGGCGGGCGAGGAGTTCGGCCGCACCAAATACGGTGACCCCAACACCTACCGCGGGCCGCGTGCGCTCAACACCCTGGACTGGACGCGCGCCCACCGGCCGGAGTTTGCGGCCCTTACGGCGTTTTACCGCGGGCTGCTGGCCATCCGCCGCGCCTACCCGCGCCTGACCGGCGCTTACGGCGACCCCGAGCCGTTTTTGCTGGCGCTGCCGGGGTGGCTCATCGGCTTTGTGCCCGAGACCGAGGGCAACGACCCCGCCGGCCAGCTGGCCGTATTTTACAACCCCGAACCCACGCGCCAGTGGGCGCCGCTGCCCAACGGCACCTGGCGCCGCCTGTGCGACGGCACCCACGCCGGCACCACGCCGTTTGGCCCGCTGTGCCGCGACGCGCTGGAACTGCCGCCGCGCAGCGTGACCATTTTGCTGGCGGAATAAACCGGCGCCGCACGCCCGTGACGGGGGCGTGCGGCGTTTTGCGGCCTAACGCTGGATGCGATCAAGATTGCCGAAGCATAAAGCAAGCCCCCGGGCAGCGGTACCATTCCGCCGTCCGGGGGCTATGATGTCGTGTCAGGCTGCCAGCCGCCGCAGCGCGCGGGCCAGGGGTGCGGCCAGCGCCGTCAGCACGGCGGCCAGCGCAAAGCTTGCCAGCAAAAATACCGGGAACCAAACCGCCAGCGGCGCGCCCGCGCGCCCGGCTGCCGGCAGCAGCACCAGCGTCAGCAGCACGTGGTGCACCAGGTAGACGCCGTAACTCCACCCGGCGGCGCGGCGCAAAACGCCCCAGCTGCATTGGGGCAGCCGCTGCCCCAGCGCGTACACCGCCCAAAACAGCGCGGCGGCCAGCGCCAGCAGCACCGCAAGGCGCAGCGCATCCGGCGTCCAGGGCAGCAGCGCCAGGCAGGCCAGCGCGGCGGCGGCCAGGGCGGTTTTCTGCCGCGGCGCAAAACCGCCGCCCGCCCGCAGCCGCATGCCGAACCACACGCCCAGCGCAAACGCCGGCAGGCGGCCCAGCACGGTGTGACCGGCCTCTAGCGGGGCGGGGCAGACGACCGGCCAGGCCAGCTGCAGCAGAAGCATCGCCGCCAGCAGCCCGCGCCGCCGGGCGCGGGCGTCCATGCACCAAAGCAGCAGCGGGAACACAAGGTACAACAGCAGGATCACGCCCAGAAACCACTCGCCGATCTTATAAAACGTGGCGGTCAGCGGGGCCAGGTAGCCGTCCAGCCCCAGTACCGAGAACACCACCCGCCAGCGCGGCACGTCGGGGTTGTTGCCGTGCAGCACCTCGCCGTACAAAAACAGCACGGCAAAGCCCAGCCAGAACGCCGGGTACATCGCCGCCGCGCGCCCCGCCAGGTAGGGCCGCCAGGCAAAGCGGCCCTGCCATTGCAGGCAGAGCGCCGCGCCCGAAAGCAGAAAAAACCACGCCAGCCCCACCTCGACCCAGTCGGCCATGCCGCGGCCTATGAGCGCCGCGGGCACTGCAAAGCCGCTGCGCGCGGCCTCGATGCAAAAGTGGTAGCACAGCACCGGCAGCAGCGCCGCCAGGCGGACCAGGTCCAGCCCGGGGCGGTAGTGGGCAGGCGTTTTCAGCATAGGGCACATCCTTTGCAGTTCAGTCGATTTTGCGCGCCAGCGCCGCGTTGAGCGCCGCGCCCAGGAAAAACAGGTTGATGATGATGTCCAGCCACAGGATCATCAGCACGATGGCGGTCAGCGAACCGTAGATGTACGACAGCCGCCAGAAATGTACAATGTAAAACGAGAACGCGCGCGAAAACACCACCCACCCGGCCGTGGTAAAGACCGTGCCGGGCACTTGGGGCCGCAGCGGGCGCTTGCCGCCCGGCATAAAGGTGTACATCAGCAAGATCAGCACAAACAGCACCGGGACCGCCAACAGGTCGCTGAAGCTGATCCAGCGGCCCAGCCAGTCCAGCAGGGCGTCCCAGGCGGGGTTTTCCACCAGCAGCGCGCGCAGCGGTTCAAAGATCGAGCGCAGGCCCTGCAGCAGCAATACGGCCAGCAGCAGCCCCTGGAACACGATGGTGTACACGACGGCCAGCAGCCGGTCATACAGCGTAAAGCGCGCGCCGGGCGTCAGCCGCTGCAACCCTTTCTGGATCGCCGCCATGCCGCTGGAGGCCGAAAACAGCGTCGTGATAAAGGCGAACGACGCCACAAACGTCGTGGACTGGGCGTTCAGGCTGTCCAGCACGCCCAAAATGGTGTCCTGGATCTCGGGCACGCGGGGCAAAAACTGGAACAGCAGCTCCGCCACATTGTCGATGGAATACCCCGGCAGGTGGTTGACCACCACCAGCACGCCGATCAGCAGCGGGAAGGACGCCGTCAGCAAAAACAGTGTGGCGCAGCCCGCAAACACCGGCATGTTGCGCCCCAAAAACGGGCCCAACACCGCCAGTGTCAACGCTTTGGCGCGCTGCCAGGCAGGTTTCATGGGGGCGGCCTCCTCTCGCAGCAATGGTGATGCCCCTATTATAATATGCGGCGGCGGGGAAATCAACGCTGCGCAAGATTTGCACACCAAACAGCAACTCTTGCGCTTGCCAAAGCAAAAAACGGCGGTTATAGTAGAAACAGAAAAAACCGCGGCGGGTGCAGGGCGCAAAAATTGCCCTTTTGCCCGCGCAGAAACAGGAGTTTTGTATGCAGACACGACCGAACGGCCGCCGCCTCACGGTGCGCGGCGAACTGGCGCTGGCTGTCGCCGTCGCCATCAACAGCTTTGCCGTGGCGGCTACGGTGTACGCCGGGCTGGGCATCTCGCCGGTGTCCAGCTTCCCGTACGCCGTCTCGCTGGTGTTCCCGTTTTTGACGCTGGGCACCTGGACCTACCTGTTCCAGGGGGCGCTGGTGCTCACGCTCATGCTGCTGCGCCGGCAGTTCGTGCCGTCGTACCTCTTCAGCTTTGTGGTGGGGTTTGTGTTCGGCACGCTGCTGGACGTCTACGGCGCCTGGCTGCCCTGCCTGCCCGACGCGCTGCTGTGGCGCATTTTGTACTTTGCGCTCAGCTGCCCGGTCGTGGCGCTGGGCATCGCGCTGTCCAACCGCTGCCTGCTGCCCATCATCCCCACCGACCTCTTCGCGCGGGACCTTGCGCAGATCCTGGGCAAGCCGTACCCGCGCGTCAAAATGACGTTTGACCTCACGGCCGTCGCGCTGTCGGTGCTGCTCACGGCCGGCGTGCTGGGGCGGCTGCAGGGCATCGGCGCGGGCACCGTCATCGGCGCGCTGACCTACGGCCCGCTGGCCGGTGTGTGGGGCAAATTCCTCGACAAACGGTTCACCTTCGTCTCGGTGCTGGCCCCGCAGGGCCCCGGGCAGGGGTAAGGCGCGGCGGCGGTTAAAAAAGTGTCAAAAAGGCTTGCGCGCGGCGCCGTTTGTGCGTATAATAGAAGCAGGCCAACAGGGGCACTGCCCCGGCAAAACTGGTAAAGAACATACCGAGAGGAGTTTTTACTATGGGTTTGGGTAAAAAGACCATCGATGATGAGAATTACGCCGGCAAGCGCGTGCTTGTCCGCTGCGATTTCAACGTCCCGATGAAGGACGGCGTCATCACCAACGACAACCGCATCAACGCGGCGCTGCCGACCATCCAGAAACTGGTCAAGGACGGCGCCAAGGTCATCCTGTGCAGCCACCTGGGCAAGCCCAAAAACGGCCCCGAGGCCAAGTTCAGCCTGGCTCCCGTCGCGGTGCGCCTGAGCGAGAAGCTCGGCCAGCCCGTCACTTTTGCCGATGACGACGAGGTCGTCGGCCCGCAGGCCAAGGCCGCTGTCGCCACCATGGGGGACGGCGACGTCGTGCTGCTGCAGAACACCCGTTTCCGCAAAGAGGAGACCAAGAACATCGACACCTTCAGCGAGGAGCTCGCCTCGCTGGCGGACGCCTATGTGGACGATGCGTTCGGCTCCTGCCACCGCGCCCACTGCTCCACCGCCGGTGTGACCAAGTACGTGCAGGACACCGCCGTCGGCTACCTGATGGAAAAAGAGATCAAGTACCTCGGCAACGCGGTCAATGACCCCGAGCGTCCCTTCACCGCCATCCTGGGCGGCGCCAAAGTGGCGGACAAGCTCAACGTCATCTCCAACCTGCTCGAGAAAGTCGACACGCTGATCATCGGCGGCGGCATGGCGTACACCTTCCTCAAAGCCCAGGGCTATGAGATCGGCAAGAGCCTGTGCGACGACTCCAAGATCGACTACTGCAAAGAGATGATGGCGAAGGCCGAGGCCAAGGGCGTCAAGCTGCTGCTGCCCATCGACACCGTCTGCATCGACGATTTCCCCGACCCCATCGACGCGCCGGTCAGCACCACCGTCGTGCCCGTCACCGCGATGCCGGCCGACAAAGAGGGCTGCGACATCGGCCCCGAGACGACGAAGCTGTTCGCCGACGCCGTCAAGGCCTCCAAGACCGTCGTCTGGAACGGCCCCATGGGCGTGTTTGAGAACCCGACCCTGGCCGCCGGCACGCTGGCCGTGGCCAAAGCGATGGCCGAGAGCGACGCCACCACCGTCATTGGCGGCGGCGACAGCGCGGCGGCTGTGCAGCAGATGGGCCTGGGCGACAAGATGACCCACATCTCCACCGGCGGCGGCGCCTCGCTGGAGTACCTCGAGGGCAAGGAACTGCCCGGCATCGCCGTCATCCAGAACGCGTGATCCCCGCAGGGCGCGGCGGCAGGGCCGCCGCGCCCTTTTTGATGCTGGCCCGTATGCATCCGGGCCAAAGTTTTGGAAGGAGTTTTTCTTATGGATAAGCAGAACCGCAAAGCCATCATTGCCGGCAACTGGAAAATGAACATGACCCCCACCGAGGCGGGCCACCTGATCGACGCGCTGATCCCCGCCGTGCAGGGTGCCGGCTGCGAAGTCGTCATCTGCGTGCCGTACACCGATCTGTGCGTGGCCGTGGCCAAGTGCAGCGGCACCAACATCCACGTCGGCGCCGAGAACGTCCACTACGAAAAATCCGGCGCTTTCACCGGTGAGATCAGCGCCGATATGCTGACCGACCTCGGCGTCGAGTACGTCGTCATCGGCCACAGCGAGCGCCGCCAGTACTTTGCCGAGACCGACGAGACCGTCAACAAGCGCGCCCGCGCGGCGCTGGCCGGCGGCCTCAAGCCCATCATCTGCGTCGGCGAGAGCCTGGCCCAGCGCGAGCAGGGCGTTACCGAGGAACTCGTCCGCCTGCAGGTCAAGATCGCATTGCAGGGCGTCACGGCCGAGGAACTCAAGAACGTCGTCATCGCCTATGAGCCCATCTGGGCCATCGGCACCGGCAAGACCGCCACGGCGGACCAGGCGCAGGAAGTCTGCGCGGCCATCCGCAACGTCGTGGCCGAGTTGTACGGCGCGGACGCCGCCAAGGCGCTGACCGTGCAGTACGGCGGCAGCATGAACGCCAAAAATGCCGAGGAACTGCTCAGCAAGCCCGACGTCGACGGCGGCCTCATCGGCGGCGCGTCGCTCAAGGCCGACCAGTTCGCCGTCATCGTCGACGCGGCCACCAAGGGCTGATCCGCCCAAGGTCCTACCACAGCAGACGCTCCGGCAGCCCGGCTGCCGGGCCGTCTTTTGTAAGCCCCGGATTTTGTACCGCATAAGGAGATTGTACCCGTATGAGCAAAAAACCTGTCCTTCTCTGCATCATGGACGGCTTTGGCTGGACGCCGGCCGACACCTTCGGCAACGCTGTCACCACCGCTAACACGCCGCGCCTGGATGAGATCTTTGCCAAATACCCCATGACGACCATCAACGCCTCCGGCATGGCCGTCGGCCTGCCCGACGGCCAGATGGGCAACTCGGAGGTCGGCCACACCAACATGGGCGCCGGCCGCATCGTCTACCAGCAGCTGACCCTCATCACCAAATCCATCCAGGACGGCGAGATGAAGCGCAACCCCGTCCTCGTCAACAACATGAAAGCCGCCATCGACGCCGGCAAGGCCATCCACCTGATGGGCCTGGTGGGCACCGGCGGCGTGCACAGCCATGCCGACCACTGGTTCGGCGTGCTGGATATGGCCAAGCACATGGGCGCTGACAAAGTCTATCTGCACTGCATCATGGACGGCCGCGACACCGACCCCCACTCCGGCGAGGGCTTCCTGGCCGATCTGCAGGCCAAGCTCGACGAGCTGGGCATCGGGCAGATCGCCACCGTCACCGGCCGCTACTACGCCATGGACCGCGATAAAAACTGGGATCGCGAAGAGAAAGCCTACGCCGCCTTTGTCTACGGCGAGGGCAAGCGCGCCGCCAACGCCAAGGAAGCCATCGAGCAGAGCTACGCCGATGGCGTCACCGACGAGTTCGTCGTGCCCGTCATCACCTGCGAGGGCGGCCGCGTGCAGGAGGGCGACACCGTCATCTTCATGAACTTCCGCCCCGACCGCGCCCGCCAGATGACCCGCATCTTTGTCGACGACGCATTTGACGGGTTCGAGCGCCGCTACGGCCGCTTCCCCGTGCACTACGTCTGCATGGCCGAGTATGACGCCACCATGCCCAACGTCGAGGTCGCCTACCCGCCTGTCGAGCTGAAAAACGTCCTGGGCGAGTGGCTGTCCGCCCACGGCAAGACCCAGCTGCGCATCGCCGAGACCGAGAAGTACGCCCACGTCACCTTCTTCTTCAACGGCGGCCGGGAAGAGCCCTTCGCCGGCGAGGACCGCTGCGTCATCCCCAGCCCCAAGGTGGCCACCTACGACCTCAAGCCCGAGATGAGCGCCCCCGAAGTGGCCGAGGAATGCGCCAAGCGCATCGAGAGCGGCAACTACGACGTCGTCATCCTCAACTTTGCCAACTGCGACATGGTCGGCCACACCGGCGTGTTTGACGCTGCCGTCAAGGCCGTTGAGGCCGTCGACGCGGCCGTGGGCAAGGTCGTGGACGCCACGCTCAAGATGGGCGGCGTCGTCTTCCTGACGGCCGACCACGGCAACGCCGAGAAGATGGAAAACCCCGACGGCACCCCCTTCACCGCACACACCACCAACGTGGTGCCGTTTGCGGTCATCGGCGCCGGCGACGTCAAACTGCGCGAGGGCGGCTGCCTGGCCGACATCGCTCCCACCATGATGCCCTACATCGGCCTGCCCACCCCGCCGGAGATGACGGGCAAGAGCATCATCGTCGAATAAGCGCCGCAGGGTACGGCATCCCCCCGCATCAACAAAGCAAGCCCGCCGCACAAGAAATTGTGCGGCGGGCTTTTTGCGCATAGAAAGCGGGAGGACCGTTTTTCACGCGCCGGACAGCGGCGCCAGCAAAGCAGCGCCCACATACAACAGGTACAGCGCCAGGCAGGCGGCGCCCTGCCAGCGGTGCAGCCGGCGGCGCAACAGCGGCGGCAGCAGCAGTACCAGCGCCAGCACGGCCAGCACCGGCAGGTCGTAGTGGCGGTACTGCGCGCCGAACGGCAGGCGCTTGCGGTACATCAGGCTGGAAAACGGCAGCGCCAGCGTCAGGTTCAAGATCGCGCCGTTCAGCAGCTGCAGCGGCAGCGTGCTGGGCGGGAAATACCGGCACCGCACCGAGAATTTCTTCCACACCGAACCAAGCGGGTGGTCCAGCGCGTCGGCCAGCAGCGGCAGGCAGAACCCAAAGCTGATGAGCGTGGCGGCCCACAGCGCCTGGATGGTGCCGGTCACATCGGCCAGCGTTGCGGTGCTGTACACCAGCGCCTGCGCCCCGGCGGCCAGCAGCGCCAGCCCACCCACGACGCCGGCCAGGTTTTTCAGCGCGTTGAACACGCTCATCACGGGGAAAGCCATCGTGTGCGCCGTGTAGCCGTAGGTGGCGGCAGGGTCGCGCGCCGGCGGGGCCTCGGGGGCGGGCGCGGTGCTTACAAAGTGCAGCCCCTCGCCGTAGATGTAGCGGCGCTGGTAGACGATGCTCAACAGCACAAACAGCACAAACAGCCCCATCAGCAGGCCGGTGCCGGTATAGCTCAAGGTGCCGTCGCGCACAAACGCGGCCAGCACGGCGCAGGCCGCCAGCAAAAGCAGGCATTTGCGGCAAAACTCGCCGCGGTCCACCGTCACGGTGTGGCGCGGGTTCAGCAGGCAGACGGCCAGTGCCAGGCCTACGTTGGCCACCGCACCGGCCAGCGCCGTGCCCACCGCCAGCGACGTGACCGAAAGCCCCGCCGCCAGCAGCGCCAGCACCAGCTGCGGCAGCGCCAGGCAGAAAGGCGCCACCGTGCCGCCCACCACCCACATCGGGAAGCCGCACAGCGCGCAGCACCACGTCGTGCAGCGCCCGGCCAGCCGGCTGCCGACGGCGGTCAGCACCAGGCCCAGGCCGTAGACCAGCAATGTCAGAACAAGAATGGACATCCGCAATTCCCCAAAACGGGCAGTGCGCCAGGACCCTGGCACACTGCCCGTCGTTTGTATCGGTTTAGTACGCGACGCCCCACACGACCATCGTCTTGGCGGGCTTGCCGCAGACGGGGCACACGTCGGAAAGATGCTCCTGCGCAAAGGGCATGCAGCGGCTGGAAAGCCCGGCCTGCTCTTTCATCGCTTCCTCGCAGGCCAGCTCGCCGCACCACATCGTCTTGATGAACCCGGTCGAGGCCGCCGCTTTCTGCTTGACTTCCTCCATCGTGGTGGCGCTGGTGGTGCGCGCCTCGCGGTTTTGCAGCGCGCGGTCGTACAGCGCCTTGGCCAGCGCGTCCAGCGCGGCAGGCACGGCCGTCGTCAGGTCCTCAAACTTGACGAACTGCTTCTGGCGGTCGTCGCGGCGCACCAGCACGCACTGGCCCTGCTCGATGTCGCGCGGGCCGACCTCGATGCGCAGCGGCACGCCCTTCATCTCCCACTGGCTGAACTTCCAGCCGGGGGCTTTGTCGCTGTCGTCCACCTTGACGCGCACGAGGCCCTTGAGGCTTTCGGCCAGCTCGCGGGCTTTTTCCAGCACGCCGGGCTTGTGGGCAGCCACCGGCACGATGACCACCTGCACGGGCGCGATGGCCGGCGGCAAGATCAGGCCGTCGTCGTCGCCGTGCGTCATGATGATGGCGCCGATCAACCGGCTCGACGCGCCCCAGCTCGTCTGGAACGGGTACTGCAGCGTGTTGTCGCGGCCGGTAAAGGTCACGTCGTAGGCGCGGCTGAACTTATCGCCAAAGAAATGGCTCGTGCCGCTCTGCAGCGCTTTGCCGTCCTTCATCATCGCCTCGATGGTGTAGGTGGCCTCGGCCCCGGCAAACTTCTCCTTGTCGGTCTTGCGGCCTTTCAGCACCGGGATGCACAGATCCCGCTCGCAGAAATCGGCGTAGCAGTTCAGCTGCTGCTCAGTCTCGGCCTCGGCTTCGGCGGCCGTCTCGTGGATGGTGTGGCCTTCCTGCCACCAGAACTCACGCGTGCGCAGGAACGGGCGGGTGGATTTCTCCCACCGCACCACGCTGCACCACTGGTTGTACAGCATCGGCAGGTCGCGGTAGCTTTGCAGGACATGGGCAAAGTGGTCGCTGAACATCGTCTCGCTGGTGGGGCGCACGGCCAGGCGTTCTTCCAGCGGCTCGCTGCCGCCCGCCGTCACCCAGGCCACTTCGGGGGCAAAGCCCTCAACGAGCTCGCCCTCCTTTTTCAGCAAACTCTCGGGGATCAGCATCGGCATCGCCACATTCTCATGGCCGGTGGCCTTAAAACGGGCGTCCAGGTCTTTCTGGATATTCTCCCAGATCGCATAGCCGTAGGGGCGCAGCACCACAAAGCCCTTTACGCTGGAATATTCCACCAGCTCGGCCTTGGTGCAGATATCGGTGTACCACTGGGCAAAGTCGACCTCCTGTGCGGTGATCGCCTCTACCATCTTTTTCTTCTCGCTTGCCATGTCTACTCCTTCACATCCGGCGGCGCAAAATTACAGCCGCTCCTCCAGATAATTCACCACGTCGCCCACGGTGTGGAACCCCTCGATGTCCTCGTCAGGGATCTCAACGCCGAACTCGTCGGACAGGGTGGTGATCATGTCGATGACGTCAAGGCTGTCGGCGCCGAAATCGTTGACGATGTCGCTGTCCAGGGTGATCTTTTCGGGTTCGACCTCCAGCTGGTCGGCCAGGTAGTCGCGGATGCGGGCAAAAACTTCGGAATCCATTGCAATAACTCCTTCTATATATAGTAAGAATGATCCATAACATATATAGCGTATCTGCCCGGGGATGTCAAGGGGGCGCGGCGAAAATGCGCCGTGCTGCCGCCGCGCGCCGCCGCATACACTGGCGGGGAAGGGGGGATACCCATGCAATTGCACTTTACCAAAATGCAGGGCGCCGGCAACGACTACATCTACCTCGACTGCCGCCAAAGCGGCCTGCCGCCGCACCCCGGCGCGCTGGCGGCGCAGCTTTCGCGGCGGCATGTCTCCGTCGGGGCGGACGGGCTCATCTGCATCCTGCCGCCGCTGCTGGCCGACGCCGACGCCACGATGCGCATGTTCAACGCCGACGGCAGCGAGGGGGCCATGTGCGGCAACGGCGCGCGCTGCGTGGCCGAATACCTCTACGCCCACGGCGTGCGCAAAGACCGCATCGAGCTGGACACCCTGCGCGCCGGGCGCAAAACGCTGTACCGCACGGCGCCGGGGCGCTGGCGCGCCGGCATGGGGCGGTTTTCCACCAAGGCGGAGGACCTGCCCGCCGTCGGCCTCGGCCCCGGGCCGCTGCTGGAGACCCCGCTCACAGCGGCCGGGCGCAGCTGGCGCGTCAGCTGCATCAGCCTGGGCAACCCGCACTGTGTCGTTTTGTGCCAGGGCGCGCCGCCCGCCGGCGCGCAGCTGGCGCGCTGGGGCGCGGCGCTGGCACAGCACCCGGCCTTCCCGCAGGGGGTCAATGTGGAGTTTGTGCGCCGGGACGCCCCACAGGCGCTGACAATGACCGTGTGGGAGCGCGGCAGCGGCGCGACGCTGGCCTGCGGCACCGGGGCCTGCGCAGCGGTGGCGGCGCTGGCGCTGCGGGGGGCCTGCCCGCGCAGCCGGCCGGTGGCCGCCGCACTGCCGGGCGGCGTGCTGGACGTCTGCGTTTTGCCGGACGACACCGTGCTGCTGACCGGCCCGGCGCAGACGGTGTTTACCGGCACGGTGGACCTGCCGGAGGCGTAAAGACTTGCACAGCCCCCCGAATTGTGTTACAGTTATTTTGTAAAACATCCGTGATAAGAGGGGGACCGTCATGCAACTCAATCCGCATTATGCCGAACTCAACGAGAGTTATCTCTTCAGCACCATCGCCCACAAGGTGGCCGACTACCAAAAAGCCCACCCCGACGCCGACCTCATCCGCCTGGGCATCGGCGACGTGACGCTGCCGCTGGCGCGCCCGGTGGTGGACGCCATGCACAAAGCCGTCGAGGAACAGGGCCACAAAGAGACGTTCCACGGTTACATCCCCAGCGAGCAGGGGTATGAATTCCTGCGCGAGGCCATCCGCAAGTATTATGCGCAGCGCGGCGTGACGCTGGACCTCTCGGAAATTTTCATTTCAGACGGCGCCAAGAGCGACCTCGGCAACCTGCTGGACCTGTTCAGCGCCGACAATACCGTCCTTGTGCCCGACCCGGTCTACCCGGTCTACGTCGACGACAACGTCATGGCCGGGCGCAAGGTGCTGTACCTGGCCGCCACGGCGGAAAACAACTTCCTGCCCATGCCGGACGAAGCCCCCGCGGCGGACATCGTATATATCTGCAGCCCCAACAACCCCACCGGCGCGGCGTACACCGTCGCGCAGCTGCAGGCCTGGGTGGACTGGGCCAAAGCGCACGACGCCATCCTGCTGTATGATGCCGCCTATGAGTGCTTCGTCACCGAGCCGGGCCTGGCCCGCAGCATCTACGAGGCCAAAGGCGCTGAGGAAGTGGCCGTCGAGGTGTGCAGCTTTTCCAAGATTGCCGGCTTCACCGGCACGCGCTGCGGCTACACCATCGTGCCGCAGGCCATCGTGCGCGGCGGCCAGAGCCTGAACAAGATGTGGCTGCGCCGTCAGACCACCAAGTTCAACGGCGTGGCCTACATCGTGCAGCGCGGGGCCGAGGCCGTCTTTACGCCCGAGGGCATGCGCGAGATCCAGGCAAACCTCGACTACTACCGCAAAAACGCCGCCGTCATCGCGGCCGCGCTGGACGAGGCCGGCGTGTGGTACTGCGGCGGCAAAAACAGCCCCTACATCTGGCTGCGCTGCCCCGGCGGCATGGGCAGCTGGGAGTTTTTTGACTGGCTGCTGGACACCGCCCGCATCGTCGGCACCCCCGGCGAGGGCTTCGGCCCCTGCGGCAAGGGGTATTTCCGCCTGACGGCCTTTGGCGACGCCGCCCGCACGCAGCAGGCGGCCGAACGCCTGAAAGCCGCGCTGGCCACGCTGTAAGAAACCAAAAGGAGGCAACGCCATGAAACCCCAGGAAGAGATCATGCAATTTTTGAAAGAAAACCCCACCTTCTACCTGGCCACGGTGGACGGCTACCTGCCGCGCGTGCGCCCGCTGGGCTTTGCCATGTGGTACAAGGACCACCTGTGCATCGCCATCGGCAAGCATAAGGCGGCGTACAAGCAGCTGCTGGACAACACCAACCTGGAACTCTGCACCGCCAACGACCGCGGCGAATGGCTGCGCGTGCAGGGCACCGCCAACTTTGACAACACCCCCGAAGCGCAGGAGGCCGCGTTCAAGGTCATGCCCCAGCTGGAGGATCTGTACAACGACGAGACCGGCCACAAGCTGGGCATCGTCTACCTTGACCATCTCTCGGCCAAGCTGTTCTCGATGTCGGGCGCCGTCAAGGATATCATGAACTATTAAACGCCAAAGGGCGGCGCAGCCGCCCGGCGCGCCTTTCCCCGGCAACGCAAAAGCCCCGCGCTGTGCCAAACGGCACAGCGCGGGGCTTTTTGTTATGCGGGGCACACCGCCTTACTGCTGGCGGAAGCGGGACAAAAACTCCACCGTGCGGGGGTTCTGCGGGTGCTCAAAGATATCGGCGGGGGTGCCTTCCTCGGCAATGACGCCGTCGGCCATGTACACCACATGGCTGGACACATCGCGCGCAAAGGCCATCTCGTGCGTGACGACGATCATCGTCAGCCCGTCGGCGGCCAGCTGGCGCATGACGGTCAGCACCTCGCCCACCATCTGCGGGTCCAGGGCCGAGGTCGGCTCGTCAAACAGCAGCACTTCCGGCTGCATCGAAAGCGCGCGCGCAATGGCCACGCGCTGTTTCTGCCCGCCCGAAAGCTGCCGCGGCTTGGCGTGGATGTAGGGGGCCATGCCCACTTTTTCCAGGTTTTCCAGCGCGGTGCGGCGGGCGGTGTCTTTGTCCTGGCGCAGCACATAGCGCAGGCCGGCCGTGCAGTTTTCCAGCACCGTCATGTTGTTGAACAAATTGAAACTCTGGAACACCATGCCCACCTTGGCGCGGTAGGCGCAGGGGTCAAAGTCTTTGGCCGTGATCTCCTGCCCGTGGAACAGCACCGCGCCGTTGGTGGGCGTTTCCAGCAGGTTGATGCAGCGCAGCAGCGTCGACTTGCCGCTGCCCGACGCGCCGATCACGCAGGTGACGTCGCCGGGGTCCACCGTGAAATCCACATCGCGCAGCACCACATGGGTGCCGAAACTTTTGGAAAGGTGGCGTACTTCAATGATATGCTCAGACATGGGCGGCCTCTCCTTTCCTGTCCAGGTTCTGCGGTTCGTGCGCCGGGTCGGGGGCGTTGTACATGCCGCTGGTGTAGGCCAGCGTGTCGGTGGTGTTCAGGTCGTAGTTCTGCGGGCCGTCCAGCGCTTTCTCCCACAGGCGCAGCAGGTAGCTGGCCAGCAGCGTCATCGTCAGGTAGATGATCATGACGATGGTCGCGCTCTCAAAGTAGGTGTACAGCGCGCCGACGACGCTTTTGTGCACAAAGAACAGGTCGGTGATAGAGATGACCGACAGCACCGAGGTATCTTTGATGTTGATGATGAAGTTGTTGCCGATCTGCGGGATGATATTGCGCAGCGCCTGCGGCAGGATCACATGCACCATCGTCTGCCAGTGCGTCATGCCGACAGCCATCGCGCCCTCGGTCTGGCCGGGGTCGATGGAGACGATGCCGCCGCGCACCGTCTCGGCCATATACGCGCCGGTATTGATGGAGACGATCAGAAACCCGGCGGCCCACATATCCAGCTTGACGCCAAACTGCATCAGGCCGTAGTAGATGAACACCGCCTGCACGATCATCGGCGTGCCGCGGAACAGCTCCACATAGCAGCGCAGCACGCCGTGCAAAAGGCGCACCAGGCCGCGTTTCCAGACGGGGTCACGCTGCTTGTCAACGGGGATGGTCTGCATGGCGCCCACGGCAAAGCCGATCAGGCAGCCAAAAAACGTGCCCACCAGCGCCAGCAGCAGCGTGGTGCCGGCGCCGCGCAGGTAAGAAAACCCGTACTGCTGCAATACGTTGGCGCAGTTTCCAAAAAAGTTTTGCATGGGGGAACTCCTTTACTGATCCAGCCCGGGGCGGCATGCCATTGCCCCAGGCGGGCGCAAAGGCCGTCTGGGGCAGGGGGGATGCTTATTCGCTCAGCGGCTGCACGCTGATGGCTTCGTCCATCATCGCGTTGTAGTCGTCGGTGGTCATGGTGGCCAGCACCTCGTTGATGGCCTCCTGCAGCGCGGTGTTGCCTTTTTTCATCGAGATGCCGATGTTGATCTCTTCCTCGCTGACCTGGAAGTCATTCTCGCCGCCGCCAAAGTCCAGCGCCACAAGGTCGGGGTAGGCGGCCACGGCGGCCTGGGCGGTGGGGCGGTCGGTCACAACGACGTCGCACGCGCCGCTGTCCAGCGCCACCAGCATGGCGGGCGCTGTTTCCTGCGCAGCCAGGATGTCGGCCTCGGGGATCTGCGGCAGGCAGACATCATACCAGATGGTGCCCAGCTGGCTGGTGCACACCGCGCCGCTCAGGTCGGCAACGCTCTGCGCGTTGGCGTAGGGGCCGTCCTTCTTGACCAGCGTGATGATGGAAGCGTAGTAGTACGGGTCAGAAAAATCGACCTGCGCCGCGCGCTCGCTGGTGATGGACTGGCCGGCGATGACGCAGTCCACGTCGCCGCTCATCACAGCGGGGATCAGGCTGTCCCAGTCCAGCTTGACGATCTGGATGTCCTGGCCCAGCGCTTCGGCGATCTTTTTGGCCATCATCACGTCGTAGCCGTAGGCGTAATCGCTCGAATCACGGATCTGCACTGCGCCGTTGGCGTCGTCGCTCTGCGTCCAGTTGTAGGGGGCGTAGGCGCATTCCATCGCTACAGTCAGCGTGGCGGGGTCGCCGTCGCCGTCCGGCACATCGCTGTTTGCGGTGCTGCCGCAGGCCGCCAGGCTCACGCCCAGCGCCGCCGCCAGCAGCAGGCTGGCCCATTGTTTGTGTTTCATGGGGGTTCCTCCTTCTTTGTCTATCCTTTCCCTTGGCTGCCAAAAGCCCCGGTACCCGCAGGGGATACCGGGGCAGCTGTACGGTCTTGCCTGGGGCAGCGACCCGGCGCGCAGCCGCGCCGTTGCAGCCATACCGGTATTGTACGCGCAAAGGCCGGTTTTGTCAAGCGCCAATGCGCGCCAAATGTTCAGTGCACCGTAGCTTTTTCGCTGTCCTGCTTGCTGGCGGTATACGCGCGCAGCGAGTTGAGCACGATCGTCACGCCCAGCGCGATCAGCAGCACGGCGATGATGAGCTGCAGCCCCTCCACCAGGAAGGTCGCGCTGCCGGCGGCCACGGCCTGCACCAGCGCGATCACGCGCTGCACCAGCGCCGTAAAGGTGACGCACAGCATGATGACCAGCGGCGGGAACAGCATCTTGTTGCTGCGGCCCGTCACTTTCAGGAACACGCACAGCGTCGCCAGCACCAGCGCGCTGAGCAGCTGGTTGGCCGAGCCGAACAGCGGCCAGATGTTGTTGTAGCCGATCTTGGCCAGCACAAAGCCGCCCGCCAGCGTGATGATGGTGGCAAAGTACACGTTGCACAGCACTTTGCGCCAACCCTCGGCATGGGCCATGTCGTCGGTGCTGAACAATTCCTGGAAGCTCATGCGGCCGATGCGGGCGACGGCGTCCAGGCTGGTCAGCGCGAGAGCCGAAACGCACATCGTCATAAAGCACTGGGCAATGTACACCGGCACGCCGAACATCTCAAAGAAGCCCGCCACGCCGCTGGAGAAGATCTGGAACGGCGTGCCCGCGGCCGGGGTGCCGTCGGCGGCAGCCGCCGCGCCGGCCACGCACAGCGCCAGCACAGCCAGCAAACTCTCGGTGACCATGGCGCCGTAGCCGACTTTGAGCATATCGCGCTCATCGCGGATGGTCTTGGACGACGTGCCCGACGACACCAGGCTGTGGAAGCCGGACACCGCGCCGCAGGCCACCGTCACGAACAGGATGGGGAACAGCGTGCCCAGGCTCGCGTTGTTGAACCCGGTGTATACCGGCAGGTTCATCGTCGGGTGGGCCACCAGCAGGCCCAGCACCGCGCCTGCGATCATGCCCACGAACATAAAGGTGGTCATAAAGTCGCGGGGCTGTTTCAGCAGCCACATGGGCAGCGTGGCCGCAAAGAAGATGTAGATAAAGGTGATGTACAGCCAGCCCTCTTTGCCCAGCGTGATGGGCAGCAGCATGCCGGCCGCCAGCGCGGCCACCGTGCACACCAGGCCCAGCGCCATCTCGCGCCAGCCGGTCAGGGCGAACTTTTTTTGCACAAGGCCGAACAGCATCGCAAACACGATAAAGAACAGCGAGATGCTGCCCGCCGCGCCGTTGGTCTGGGCGGCCGCGGCCAGCTGGGTCACGCCGTCCACCGTCTCATAGGCGTTGAAGGTACCGGCCACCATGTCGGCAAACGCCGCGATGACCAGCAGCGTGAACAGCCAGCAGAACAGCAAAAATACCTTGCGGCCAAATTTGCCGATGTATTTCTCGATCAACAGGCCCATCGACTTGCCGTCGTTCTTGACGCTGGCGTACAGCGCGCCGAAATCCGTCACCGCGCCGAAAAAGATGCCGCCCAGCAGGATCCACAGCAGCACCGGCAGCCAGCCGAACGCCGCCGCCTGGATGGCGCCGGTCACAGGCCCGGCGCCCGCAATGGAAGAAAACTGGTGGCTGAACACCGTCCAGCCGTCGGTGGGTACGTAGTCTTTGCCGTCCTCCAGCCGCACAGCCGGGGTCTTGGCGTTGGGGTCGATGCCCCACTGTTTGGCGATCCAGCGGCCATACCCGGCGTACGCACCTACCAGGCACACCGCTGCGATCAGTACGATCACAAGCGTATTCATGTTTTTTGCTCCCTCTCTTCTTCTTATAAATTACAATCGCTTGCTGTTTAACTGTAGCGCGGCCGGGCGGCAGTGTCAATCATTTATTCATAATTTGTTAAAATGACGAATATTTATGCAACTGGTAGAAAATATATGGGTGATTTTTTGCGAAAAACGCGCGGGAACCGGACGCTTTTGCAGGGCTTGCCAAAACTGCATTGCATAAAAATAAGCCCCGGTCGGGCCGGGGCAAGGTATATCATGCGTTACAGCGTTTTCAGCAGCACTTCCTCCAGCGGGCGTTTGGGCACGCAGTAGTCGCGCGCATCGTCCAGGTAGTAGTCGATGCTGCCGTTTTGCACCGGCACCAGATGGCTCTGGTGCGCCGGGTAGCCCAGCGCCACCATATAGCGCAGGCTCAGGTGCGGCGGCAGGTCCAGCAGGCGGGCCAGGGCCGGCCGGTCGATGGACCCCATGATGCAGCTGCCCACGCCGTGCGCCCACGCGGCGGCCGTCAGGCTGCCCAGCGCCAGGCCGACGTCGGTATCGCTGCAGCCGGGCAGGCGCGTGTCCTGCAAAACGGCGATAAAGGCGACCGGTTCCTCGCCGGGGCGCGGGCAGCCCTGCTCCGGCGGCAGGCAGGCGGCCCAGTGCACCAGCGGCTGCACGGCGGCCACGGCGGACGCGCTTTGCACGATCAGGTATTTGATCGTCTGGCGGTTGCACCCGCAGCTGGCGATGCGCGCGGCGTCGACGGCTTCGCGCAGGATAGCCGGGTCGACGGCGCGCGGCAAAAAGCGGCGGAAGGTGCGGCGGCTGCGCAAAAAGCGCATCACATCCGGTGCAGGCATATACGGTCCCGTCCTTTCGGAGTTTCTTTTTCTGCCATTATACCAGCCGGGAGGTCATTTATCAACGACGGTGGCCGTGCGCCCGATGCCCACCGCTGCCGACGCGATCTTTTTCCAGCTCTGGCAGCCACAGACGCCGTCGGCCGTCAGCGAGAAACTGCGCTGCACGGCTTGCAGGGCGGTCTCGGTCACGCTGCCAAAGATCCCGTCCAGCGTGCCGCTGGGGTAGCCCAGCGCGTTGAGCGCGTCCTGCAAGATCAGCACATAGGTGCTTTTGCTGCCGCGGCGCAGCGTGGGGTAGCCTGCCGTGGTGTTGGGGCAGGCCGGTCTGCCGTAGCGGCGGTCAAAGTGCACCCAGGTCGGCGTCATCGAAAGCGGCTCCACATACCCCCAGGCGCCGCTGGCTTCGGCCGCGCTGTGCAGCCGCCGGCGGCTGGCGGCGGAAAGCCGCTGCCCGGTGTCAAACGCCACGCCGGCGTAGTGCTGGCTGGTGGTGCCGTGGCCGCCCTCCCAGATGCGCTTGAACGCATACCCAACGGGGATGGCGCTGCCAAAACGGCGGCGGGTCAGGTTCCAGGCTTCCATGGCGGCGGTGGTGGTCCACAGCACGTCGGCGCTGCTGGAACCGCGGAACTCCCGCACCGTCAGCGTGGTGCTGTAGGCGTAGGGCATGGGGTCGTTCTCGCGCAGGGTATAGCGCGTAAAGCGGTTGGTGTAGGCGTCGTACACAAACAGTTTTGCCATATCACAGACCCTCCTTTTGGCAGCGGCACAGCGCGGCGGCGTTTTGCTGCAGGCTGCGCCAGGTGGCGGCGTCCACCACGCCGCGGGTGGGCAGGCCGTGGGCCTGCTGGTACTGCGCCAGCGCCCGGCGGGTGGCGGCGTCCAGCGCGCCGGTCTGCGGTACAAAGCTGCCGGCGGGGTCGGCAGCCGCCAGGCAGTTCAGCCAGCGCTGCACCTGGCGCACGGCGGGCCCGGCGCTGCCCTGGGCCAGCGCGGCGGCCGGCCATACGCCGTCGGGGCGGGGCGCGGCGGCCGCGGGGTTTACTTCGGCCAGGGCGCGGGCAGCCTGCACAAAAACCTGCCAGTCCGCCGGCGAAACCTCCCCGGTCTGGGGCAGCGCAAAGTAGCGCTGGGCGCTGCGCACGGTATCGGCCAGGTCGGCGGTGTACTGCGGGGCGGGGCCGCCGCTTTGCAAAAAGGTGACCTCCGGCAGCCACTGGCCCAAAAAGTGCAGCAGCTGGCTCAGGCGCAGCACCGCCGGGCCGGTATCGCCGGTGTGCAGCGTGCGCGCGGGGATGTCCGGCTCCGCCACGCGCACCACCGGCCCGCTGCCGGCCAGCGCCTCGGCGGCGGCGTACAGGCTCTGCCAGGTCTGCGGGCCCACCACGCCGTCCGCCGCCAGCCCGGCATGGGTCTGCCAGGCTTTGACGGCCCGCACGGTGGCCGCGCCGAACACACCGTCCACCGTAACGGTGGGAACTTCGCTGTAATAGGCGGCCAACCGCCGCAGGTAGTACTGCACGGCGCGCACGGCGGTGCCGCGGCTGCCGCTGCGCACCGTGCCGGGGAACTGCCCGGGCGCGGCGTCCGGCTCCACGATGTCGTTGGCCACAGCCAGCGCGACTTCGCGCAGCTTGGCCCAGGTCGCACGCCCCACAACGCCGTCCGCCGTCAGGCCGAACCGCCCCTGAAACGCCTCCACCGCGCGCACGGTGGCCGCGCCAAAACTGCCGTCCACCGCTACGGGGGAAAGCGCTGCGTAGTTGTCGGCGGCCAGCCGCAGCCAGAACTGCACCAGTCGCACCTCCATGCCGGTGCTGCCGCGGCGCAGCGCCGTGCCGGGCCAGGCCGTGCCGCCCAGGTCGTTCTGCATATCCACCCAGGCGGCGTACAGCGCGTCCCAGGTGGCCTGGCCCACCGCGCCGTCGGCAGCCAGCCCCTGCCGCTGCTGGAAAGTTTTCACCGCGCGCTCGGTACCCGCGCCAAAACGGCCGTCGACGGCGGGGTCGGGCAGCGTGCTGTCAAACTGCGCCAGTTCCGAAAGCCAGAACTGCGCCTGCTCCACCGCGCTGCCGGTGCTGCCGCGCCGCAGCACCACGCCCGGCCAGGCCCCGGCGCTCTGCACGCCCTCGGCGCTCTCGCCCTCGCTGGTCAGCTCGGCCAGGTCCTTGACGCTGACGTAGATGTAGCTGACCTTGTACCACGTCGCCTTGCCGACGAGGCCGTCCGCCGTCAGGCTGAACTGTTTTTGGAACCGTTTGACGCTGGTCTCCGTCGCTTCGTCAAAGATGCCGGAGGCTTCCGGCTTGCCGAAGGCGGGGTAGTCCTTGGCGATGCGCGAAAGCTGCCGCTGCAAAATGCGCACGCTGACGCCGGAGGACCCGCGCCGCAGCGTGACGCCCGGCCAGCTGCTGGGGATGGCCGCGATGTTCTGGCTCGTGGCCAGCTGCACGCGGTCGCCGTAATAGTAGCGCAAAATTTGCAGCGCGTTCATCCCCTCGTTGGCGCGGTCGACGGTGCCCCACTGTTTCATGCCGGGGCAGGTGACCAGTTTGCCGTCGCAGTACTCGGTAAAATAGGGCTCGGCGTCGCCGGCGCGGCGCACATAGGTGTTGAACAGCTCGGCGGTCAGGCGCTCCATCACCGCAAACACCGTGCGGCCCTCGACATACGCCTGGTCGTACCCCGGCGACCCGGTGATGTGGAACGCATAGCCGCGGCTGGGGTACCACTCGGTCCATACGCGGTTGAGCGCCAGGCTGATCTGCGCCAGGATGTTGGCGCGCAGCGCCTGCTCCGGCCAGGTGGGGTAGACCTCGCTGGACGCGACGTTGGCGATATAGTCCTGGAACGGCACCGTCACGTTGCGCGCGCTTGACGATGGCGCGCCCAGGTGCACCGTGATCTTCTGCGGGATGACGACCTCGCTCAGCACACGGGGCTGGACGGCCTGCGGCGTGGGGCCGCTGCCGCCGTCCCCGGCAAACAGCGCGTGCGGCGGGATCGTCGTGACCTGCCGCACGTCGCCGCGCACCACGGCCGCCGCGTCGGGCAAAAACGCCAGCCGCGCTACCGTCTGCTGGCCGTCAAACACCTGCACGCCGTCCAGCACCTGCGTCTGCCAGCCGTCCAGCGCGGCTTCCAGCCGGTAGACGGCGTAGGGCCGCACGGCTGTGTTTTCTTCGTCCAGGCTGTACTGCGCGTCGGGCGCGGGCAGGTCGACCGCGGCGGCCCCGGCGGCGTCGGCCGTGCGCTGCGCCAGCAGCGCGCCGCTTTCGTCCCGCACCGTGATGCGCACGCCGGGCAGCGGCGCGGCCTGCCCGGCGACCGATGCGTATATGGTCAAAGTTCCGTTGGGCATACAAACACCTCCTGCGCCAGTGTATGCCGGCCGGGCGGCCCCGGTGCGGGACTTATGCTTTTTGCCTATGCGCCGCCATGCAAAACTGGCATTTGCTATTTTGCGGGCATTGTACTACACTAAGGGTGGGGCACAGGCCCCGGCAGGGCGGCCTGCGCGCCGCCTGCGATTTCGTTTTGACAGGAAGGGACCCTTTTGTGATGCAGACCATCCAAAACCAGACGTTTGACGCCGAGCGCGCGCTGTACGGCAGCCGGGGCTTGCGCGTTGTCAACTGCCGCTTCGCCGGCCCCGCCGACGGCGAGAGCGCGCTCAAAGAATGTGAGAACATCGCGGTCGAGAACTGCTTTTTTGACCTGCGCTACCCGCTGTGGCATGACCATGGCCTGGCCATCCGCAGCAGCGAGATGACCGCGAACTGCCGCGCAGCGCTGTGGTATTCCGACCATGTGGCGATCGAGGACAGCAAGCTCCACGGCATCAAGGCCCTGCGCGAATGCGCCGATGTGGCGATGCGCGGCTGCGACGTCGTCTCGCCGGAGTTCGGCTGGTCGGTGCGCGGGCTGGCGATGGCCGACTGCACGGCCGACAGCGAATACTTTATGCTGCGCGCCCGCGGCCTGCACTTTACCAACGTGTGCATGCGGGGCAAGTACTCGTTCCAGTACATCGAGGATTCGACCTTTGAAAACTGCACGTTCGACACCAAGGATGCATTCTGGCACGCCAGAAACGTCACGGTCAAAAACAGCGTCGTCCAAGGCGAGTACCTGGCCTGGTACTGCGAGAATATGACGTTTGACCACTGTAAGATCATCGGCACCCAGCCGCTGTGCTACTGCAAGGGGCTGCGCCTGATCGACTGCGAGATGCAGGATACCGATCTGGCGTTTGAGCGCAGTGAAGTCGAGGCGACGGTCACGACGCCGATCCTCAGCATCAAAAACCCGCTGGCCGGGCATATCACGGCGCCCGCCGTGGGGCAGGTCATCCGCGATCTTGCGGGTGCGGACGGCGTCGTCCAGGTGCAAAGCCAGACCCCGCCCCGCACGCCGGGGTCCTGCGCGTAAGCATGACCCTACAATAAAGCAAAAGCGCCGCCCGGCGGGGATCCCCCGCCGGGCGGCGTTCGGCTTATTTGGCCAGCGTTTCCAGCAGCTGCAGCGCTTCCTCCACTTTGGGGTTGGGTTCGTCGGTCTGCAGCGCTTCGCGCACGCAGCTGCGGATGTGCGCGCGTAAGATCTCCTGGTTCACCCGTTTCAGCAGCGCCTGCGTCGCCAGCAGCTGGTTGGCGATGTCCACACAGTAGCGGTCCTCCTCGATCATGCGCAGCACGCCGTCCAGCTGGCCGCGCGCAATTTTCAGCGAGCGGGTGACGCTTGTTTTGTCAGCCTTCATCGGTCTCGACCCCGGTCACTTCGTAGCCTTCCTCGGTCACGGCGGCGGTCAGCGCCGCGTCGGTAACGCTCGCGTCCGCCGTCACGGCGGCGCGCTTGTCCTCCAGGCTGACGGCGACGTCCTGCACGCCGGGCACACCTTGCAGCGCGCGCGTCACATGCTTGACGCAGTTCTGGCACATCATGCCTTCCACGTGTACGATCTTTTTCATAACATTCCCTCCTGTGGTGGGTGTAGTCTGCGCAGGCGCGTCGGCCTGCGGCTGCAAAACCGCCGGGGCGGCTTCTGCCTGGGTGATGGCGGCGGCGGGCGGCTGCGCCGGTGCGGCGGCGGGGGATGCCGCGCCGTGCTTGGGCGCAAAGAACCGCAGCCGCAGCGCGTTGGATACCACAAACACCGAGCTGAAACTCATCGCCAGCGCGGCGACCATGGGGTTCATCTTGAGGCCGAACGCCGCATAAAAGCAGCCGGCCGCCACGGGGATGCAGATGGCGTTGTAGAAAAACGCCCAGAACAGGTTCTGCTTGATGTTGCGGATCGTCGCCCGCGAAAGCTCGATGGCGGCGGGCACATCCAGCAGGTCGCTTTTCATCAGCACGATGTCGGCGGACTCCATCGCTACGTCGGTGCCCGCGCCGATGGCGATGCCCACGTCGGCGCGCGCCAGCGCCGGCGCGTCGTTGATGCCGTCGCCCACCATGGCGACTTTCTTGCCGCTTTGCTGCAGCCGGCGCACCTCGCGCTCTTTGTCCTGGGGCAGCACCTCGGCCACGGCGCGGTCGACGCCGACCTGCGCACGGATGGCTTCGGCGGTTTTTTGGTGGTCGCCGGTCAGCATCACGACCTCAATGCCCATGGCCTGCAGGTCGGCGACGGCCTGGCGGCTCGTCGGTTTGACGACGTCGGCCACGGCGATCATGCCCAGCAGCCTGCCGCCCGCGGCAAAAAACAGCGGCGTCTTGCCGGCGGCGGCCGTCTCGTCCTGCAGGCGTTCCACCGCGGGGTCATGCACGCCGGCGGCGTCCAGCAGTTTCTGGTTGCCGGCCAGGCACGCCTGCCCGGCGATCTCCCCGCGCAGGCCCTGGCCGGGCGTCTGCACAAAGGCTGTGACGGGCTGCGCTGCAACGCCGCGGTGCGCGGCCTCGGCCATGATGGCCTGGGCCAGCGGGTGCTCCGACAATGCCTCCAGCGAGGCGGCGGTCTGCAGCAGCTGCGCCGGCTGCACACCGGCGGCGCAGACGATGTCGGTGACCTGGGGCGCGCCCTGGGTGATGGTGCCGGTCTTGTCCAGCACGACGACGTCGACGCTGTGCGCGGTCTCCAGCGCTTCGGCGGATTTGATCAGGATGCCGTTGGCGGCCCCGCGCCCGGTGCCCACCATGATGGCCGTGGGCGTCGCCAGGCCCAGCGCGCACGGGCAGGAGACGACCAGCACCGACACCGCGATGGTCATGGCAAACTCAAAGCTCGCGCCGCACAAAAGCCAGACGGCCATGGCCGCCAGCGCAATGGCGATGACCGCCGGCACAAACACCCCGGCTACTTTGTCGGCCAGTTTGGCGATCGGCGCTTTGGAGGACGTCGCCTCGTCCACCAGGCGGATGATCTGCGCCAGAGTCGTCTCCTCGCCCACTTTGTCGGCGCGCATCATAAAGTACCCGCTGCGGTTGATCGTCGCGCCGGTCACCTTGTCGCCGGGCTGTTTGTCCACCGGCAGGCTCTCGCCGGTGATGGCGCTCTCGTCCACCGAGGCATGCCCCTCCAGCAGGACGCCGTCGACGGGGATGCTCTCGCCCGCTTTGACGACGACGGTGTCGCCGGGCTCCACCTCTTCAGCCGGGATGACGCTCTCGACGCCGCCGCGCCGCACGGTGGCGGTCTTGGGGGCCAGGTCCAGCAGCTTGTTGATGGCGTCCGAGGTGCGGCCCTTGGCGCGCGCCTCAAAGAACTTGCCCAGCGTGATCAGCGTCAAAATGGTGGCCGCGCCCTCAAAATACAAATCGTGGGTGAACTGCTGCACCATCGCCGCGTCGCCGTGGCCCAGCCCCCAGCCGATCTTGTACAGCGCATACACGCCGTACAAAAGCGACGCGCCGGACCCCAGCGCGATCAGCGAGTCCATGTTGGGCGAGCCGTGTGCCAGCGTCTTGCAGCCCTGCTGGTAGTATCTGCGGTTGATAAACGCCACCGGCAGCGCCAGCAAAAACAGCGTCAGGGCGTAGGTCATGGCGTTTTCGCTGCCCAAAAAGAAGCCGGGCAGCGGCCAGCCCATCATGTGGCCCATCGAGATATAAAACAGCGGCACGGTGAACACAAAGCTCCACACCACGCGGCGGCGCATGGCCAGGTAGTCGCGGCGGGCAAGCTCGGCCGGGTTCTCGCGCGGCGCGCCGGCGGCCGCCTTGCCGCGCGGGGCCTGCACGGCCGCGCCGTAGCCGGCTTTCTCAACAGCGTCGATGATGCCGCCGCTCGTCAGGGTCTGGTCGTCGTAGGTCACGGCCATGCTGTTTTTAAGCAGGTTGACGCTGCACTGCTGCACGCCCGGCAGGGCGGAAACGCTTTTTTCCACCCGGGCCGAGCAGGCTGCGCAGGTCATACCGGTGATATGGTAGGTTTGCTGCATAAGGGGTTCTCCTTTTATGAAAGGGTAGGGGGGCGGCGTCCGGCGGTCCGGGGCAATACCCACACGGGGTATAGGTATATTGTAGCACACGGCGGCCGCTTTGGCAAGGGGGCGGTTTGCCGGGGCGCGCGCAGTTTTGGCAAAACCTTTGGTTTCTTATGCCGCCGCGCTTTGCGGCGGCCCGTTTTGCGGGCATAATAAAAGCAAAACCGCCCTGCGCCGCAGGGCCGCGAAAGGGGAACGTTGTATGTCTGCCACAGCCGATCTGACCGCCTACCGCGCCTGGCTGCAAAACCGGGAACGCAGCCCCGGCACCATCGCCAAATACCTGCGCGATACCGCCCGCTTTTTTGCCGAGAGCGGCGCGCCGCAAATCCCGCCCAAGGCCGCCGTCGCCGCCTGGCGCGACGCGCTGGCCGCGCGCGGCTACGCCCCCGCCAGCGTCAACGCCATGCTGGCCGCCGTCAACGCCTACCAGGACTTTTGCGGCAACCCCGCCGGCAAGGCCAAGCCGCTCAAGTGCCAGCGGCGCATTTTCTGCGAGGCACGGCGCGAACTCTCCCGCGCCGAATATTTCCGCCTGCTGGACGCCGCCCGCCGCACCGGCCGCAAACGCACGCTGCTGGTGCTGCAAACATTGTGCGCCACCGGCATCCGTGTGTCCGAGCTGCGGTTCATCACGGCCGAGGCCGTGCGCAAGGGGCGCGCGGCCATCCGCTGCAAGGGCAAATGCCGGGAAATTTTGCTGCCGCATGAGCTGTGCAAACGCCTGGAACGCTGGTGCGCCAGGCAGCGCATCCACAACGGGCCGGTGTTTCTGGGCCGCGGCGGCCAGCCGCTGGACCGCGTCACAGTGTGGAAAATGCTAAAAGCCCTGTGCAAACCGGCCGGCGTCGCGCGGGACAAAGTGTTCCCGCACAACTTACGGCACCTGTTTGCCAGGACTTTTTATGGATTAGAAAAAAATCTCTCGAAGCTGGCGGACCTGTTGGGCCACTCCAGCATCGAGACGACGCGCATTTATATTATGGAATCCGGCGACGAGCACCAGAAACTGCTGGAACGCATGCATCTTTTGCTGTAAAAAAACAAAAGCACGGTTTTGTTGCCAGGTGCGGCGCCGCCGCCCTGCACAACGGAATTTCCCTATTACATAAACGAGGGAATTTCTATTGTATGGTAGCACAGCGGGCGCAAAAAATCAAGCGCTTGTGTATGGTTTCGGCATTTTCTGCAAAATTGGACAAGATAAGGTAGGCAGGTAAAGCAAAATGGTATTTACCTGCCTGGGTTTGGTGTGCAATTTTTGGGGCGCGCCGGTTTGTCTGCGCTTATTTGGGGGGCGGGGGTTCCCAAAAACGCGCCCCCTGGCAACAAAACCGTGCTTTTGTAGAAGGAGGTGTGCCGATGGACCGCAATGCGGCCATTTTGCCCGGCTATGCGCTGGAAGATTTTTTGTGTGCGCCGGAAAACACCGCCTGGAACGAGGAAACACGCAACCGCTACCGCCGCGCCCTGCAGGAACTGTACGCCTACCTGCAAAGCGCAGGCCCGCCCGGGCGCGATACCTTAGCCGCCTGGCAGCGGCATTTGCAGGGGCAGGGGTACCGCCCGCGCAGCATCAATACACGCATTTCGGCCGCCAACAACTATTTCCGCTGGTGCGGCCGGTATGACCTGGCGATGCGCCACAGCGCGCCCGGCAAGACCGAGACCCCGCAGCTGACCCGATCCGAGTACCTGCGCCTGCTGTGCACGGCCCGCCGCAAAGGCGAACACCGGCTGTACCTGCTGACCAAGCTGTTTGCCACCACCGGCCTGCCGCTGCAGTGCCTGCCGCAGGTCACGGTGGCGCTGGTACAGGCGGGGCACGGCACGGTGCGGTGCCGCGGCAGCGACCTGCCGCTTACGCTGGCCCCGGCGTTCCGCCAGGAACTGCTGGACTACTGCCGCGAACAATGCCTGGCCGCCGGGCCGGTGTTTGTAAGCAGCCGCGGGCGGACGATCAACCGCTCGAACCTGTGCCGCAGCATGCAGGAGCTTTGCCGCGACGCCGGTGTGGACGAAGCCAAAGGCAACCCGCGCGCCCTGCGCAGTTTGTACCAGGCCACGCAGGCCGACATCCAGGCCCGCATGGAGCTGGTGCTGCGCCAGGCCTATGACCAGCTGCTGCAGGCCGAGCAGACCACGGCCGGCTGGCAGGAAGGCGCATGAGCAGGTTGAATTTTTAGACGGAGTGAACGCAAGCATGAAATTAAAACGGTTGACAGCGCTGCTTTTGGCAGCCGCGATGGCATTTTCCACGGCGGTGACGGCTCTGCCTGCCTACGCCGAGGGCGAGGGCGGCGCGGCGTCCAGCCAAAGCGCCCCGGACGCCGACAGCACCCCCGGCGGCCCCGTGGACGACGGCGAGCCGAACAGCGGCCCCAGCGGTGACCCTGTGAACGGCAATACGCCGGGCGAACCCAACGGCAATACGCCGGGTGACCCCAACAGCGACCCCGCGAACGGAACCGAGCCGGGCGCGCCGGATAGCGACGCTAACGGCGACCCCAGCGGCACCCCCGCGGGTGGCAGTACGCCAGACAACACGAACAACGACCCCAACAGCGACCCCGCGGGCGACCCGAACAGCGACCCCGCGGGAGACCCGACAGGAGACCCCGGCACCCAGCAGGGGGAGGAGTGTACCTGTGCGGCCCTGTGCACGAGTGCGGATGCGAAAGATACTACCTGCTCGGTCTGCAATGAGGATTATGCGAAGTGCGCTTTTGAGCAGGTAACGGTTCAATTCTCCTTTCAAAATGGGACCGCTTCATATGTTAGCTGCAACCAGCAAGTCACCTTGCAGATCCATGCTTCCATGGCCAGCAAATTGATCGAGAAAGTGACGGTCAAAATCAGATTGAGCCAGCAAGAAGCGGAACTGATCCAATACAGTGCTGCGGATGGAATGCAAACTGAGGCGGCTGCGGATGGAAGCGGCGACGTTATCTTATCCTTTACCATAACGCCGGAACAGGGCGGAGGCGGAGAAGGCGGCGCTACCAAGTCGCTAACCGTGAAGCCCAAAGAAGGTGTCGATTTCGCTACGCTGCAAATCACCGGGGATGACGTCGAAATCGTGACCGAACCGGAAAATGCTTTGGAGAAAAGCCAAATTACCATCCAAACGCCTACCAATACCTTGACATTCGTCAAAAAACTGCCCGGCGACAACGACTACGGCAGCGGCGTGGCATTTGAAACCACTGTCGCCCCGCTGACGGTCACCTACGTCGACAGCGAGGGAAAACCCGCGGCCATCCAGCAGGACCCCCCGGAATATAAGCTGTATTTCCAGGTCGAAGGGATGGAAAAACCCCGCTGTGTACAAGATCAAGTCGAGCTGCCCTTTGGCCTGGAAACCGACGACCTCCCCACCGTCACCACCACGGCGGGCGAGTCTACCTGGACCGGCACGGTGGAAGATGCGTCCAAGCTGCCCTCCCAGGTGCTGGTCAAGACTGGCGACGGGGGCTATAAGGCGGTGTCCGTCACCTGGACGCTGGTACCCTCGTATGAAACCTACTATGATGACGCAAAGATCGTCCAGATCCCGCCGGAGGGGGAACCCTATCCTGAGGACATCCCCGCCAGCCTGACGCCCGGCAACTGGTACTACATCGCCGCGCCGGAACCCTACCCGGAAGATACCGTCGCGGTAGAAAGCTATCTCGATGCCCTGCCCCATACGCTGTATTGGGCCGATAACCTCGGCGCCGACGGCAGCCGCCCCGAGGCAACCCCCGACGCCGCCGCCAGCCTGTACGAGCTGCAGTTTGCCTTTGACGGCAGCAGCGACTACCAGACCCTGACGGCGGAAACCCTCAAGACCCTGGGGCTGGAAGAAATGCCCGCCCCGGCTGTGACCGACAACGGCGCAAGCTGGACGCTGACCTGGAAAAACAGCCTGCCCCAAACGCTGACCTACACCGACAGCACCGGCACATCGCAAGAGGAACAAACCCGCACCGTCAGCTGGCGCGTAGCGCCCAAAAATGAGCTGGCGGACTACACCCTGGTGGAAGTCACCGACGAAAACAAAGGGAATTACACCAGCGTAACACAAACCGGCCCGTACTATGTGCTGGACTCCACCATGACCTTTACCGTGCACCTGCAGCGCGGCGGCGATAAAACGATCGGCGACGGCCGGCAGGAGGCTTTCTTTGAGCAGTTCTACCTCGACGCCGCGTATGGCGAAAAGCACCAGCGCGGCCAGCTGGATTACCTCGAGGAGCTGGGCCTGATCACACTGACGCCCGAGGAAGGCGCCGCCGACAACCCCGATGTCATCGAGATCACGGTCACCGGGCTGTGGCGCTATAACCTGGACAGCTCCCGCATTACCTATACCATCCAGGAAGGCACCGTAGACAACACGGACGGCAGCGTCACAGCAGACGGCGACGGCCGCCTGGACGGCGTCGGCGGCGTGCCGCAGGGCGACTGGCTGGCCATCAGCTACGACAACAGCGCTGTGCCCAACTACGGCGACGCGGTCGACAAAGTGTACGACGGCGGCACCATCAACCTGACGCTGACCGGCGAGACATCCTACGAAGCCACCAAAAACTGGCTGGATGAAGCCACGCAGGGCCGCCCCGATGCCGTGGTGGAACTGTGGCGTTACCGCGCCGGGGAAAGCTACACCACGGCCGCCCCGGTGCGCGGCGGCGACGGCAGCGTACTTACGTTCCCGCTGAGCAAGGAAAGTGAAGGCGAGAACACCTGCACCATCACCTTCGGCACGGACAATGACCCCCTGCCCAAATACGACGCCGAGGGGTACCCCTACCTTTATGTCGCGCGCGAGTACCTTACCGGCCCCAACGCCCCCAACTATGAGCAGGTGCTGGGTGCAGTAGACCCCAAAACCGGCACTGTGACCGACACCCTGCCCGACGGCGTTACGCGCGAAAGCGGCGACACCTACCTGTACCCGGGCGGCACGCTGTCCAACCGGCTGCGCGGCACGGTGCCGGTGGCAGTTACCAAAGACTGGAAGGCGGCCTCGTTCCAATCGGAATTTGAGGGCGTCATGGTCCGCCTGCGCCTGCAAAGCCGCCCCAAGACCGAGGGCGGGCAGCAAGAAGCCTGGGCCGACACCAAGACGACCCATGATATGGCCGGCTTTTATGCCGAGAACCTGACCCAGACCTACACCGGCAATTTCGACCAGTACGACGCCCAGGGCCGGGAGCTGGAATACCGCTGGGTCGAGGAAGCGGTCTACCAGGGCGGCGCCGTCAACGAGGATGGTGAGTATGTGGGCGGCCAGAAAGTGGCGTCCACCGAAAATGACGACGGCACCCGCACCTTTACGCTGACCCAGAGCGGGCGCACGGTCACCTACCGCAGCAAGGTGGAAGAGATAGCGGCCGACGAAGCGACCGGCGAACCCGCCTGCACCAAGATCACCAACGCCATCGCCAACACCATCGACTACGCGATCCAAAAAGAGTTTACAAACCCGGATTACGAGACCGGCTTTGCAAATGGCCAATACGAAGAAAGCTATACCTTCACGCTGTTCCAGTCGGTCAGCGGCAGCGTGCCCAAGCGCTATCTCAGCTTTACCGTAAGCAAAGGCGGTGACGGCGACGCAAACCTGATCTGGCATGTAGATCCGAAAGACCAGGCCGCCACCGTCAAAGCCGAGCAGGACGACGAATGGCATGCGACCGTCACCGGCCTGCCGGAATATGACGCCGACGGCCAGCTGTACGAATACCTGCTGATGGAGCAGGACGGCACCCCGCTGAATATGACGTTCCAGATCGACGAAAACGGCGACTATACAGCCACCGTCATCAACTCGCCCGGCGGGCCCACCATCATCCTGGTGCGCAAAGAGTGGATCGACGAGAGCGACTCCCAGCATCGTGAGCCGGTCACCGTGGCCGTCTATGACAGAAAGACCAACGAGCCGGTGGAATATAACGGTAAGGAGGTCACCGTCACGCTGGGCAGCCGCAGCGAGGGCGTTGCCAACGGCTGGTATGCCTTTGTCGCCATCGGGAAGAAAAAAGCGGACGAGGTCTACGTGCTGGAAACCAAGGTCGGTAGTAATCCCGTGGATGCGCCGCTGGGCGACGATGGCAAACAGACCTGTCCGACCTTTACCGGTGAGGGCGTAACCGACCCGACCGCCATTGAGTATACGACCAGCAACCACAAGTACGCCGTTACCTACAGCTATGAGGCGAATTTCGGCGCAGAACAAGGCGAGGACGCCGGTTACCAGGGGTGCGCCTGCTATACCGTCACCAACCGCCGCCTGGGCAACATCGACCTGACCGTCACCAAGACCTGGTACGACGGCGACGGCGAAGCCCGCACAAAGTTGGCCGAAGCGCTGGAACAAGACGGCCTGGAACTGGCCATCCGGCTGGATATCCAGTCGGAGACGTCGCTGGGCCAGCAGTATGAGATCACCTATACCGGTTATGCCGGCGGGAACACGGGCGACACCGTCACCGTCGCGCCGGGCATGGACGTGCCGATCTACAGCGATGCGGACTACACGACCCCGGCCAATTCCATCCAGCCGCTGGCGGTCGACGCGGCCCAAGACACGCAGGAACTGCATTTCTACGGCCTGCCCAAATACGACGGCAACGGCGCGGCCGTGCGCTATACCGTGGACGAAGTCTTTGTGGATGCAAACGGCGCCGTGGTAAAGGATTTGAGCCAGTACTCGGCCGTCCAGGCCGCCTGGCAGGAATACCGAAAGACCGTGACCGAAAACGACTATGTGGTCGACAGCCAGCACCGTGACCGCGACCAGCAGAGCTTTGACATCACCAACCGGCTGGGCGGCACCAAGCAGGTCTCGTGGTATGCCCTTTGGCAGGACGAATATGCGTATGAAAGCGGCAACCGCCCCGACGTGTTCTTAAACATCTACCGCACCGTGCATGAAAAGGATGAAAACGGCAACATCGTCGAAAAGACCGAGGCCGCCATCCTCAACTACCGGTGGGAAAATGAGCAGGAGGAGGGCGTCGAACTGGCAACTTTCTGGAAGTGCTACGTCGACAACCTGCCCAAGTACGACGATTACGGCTACGAGATCAAATATTATGCCGAGATGCAGGCCCTTGTCACGGCCGAAGATTTTTACTACCTGCCCACCCGCTATGCGGCCGGGCAGGATAAAACCGGCGCGCAGGTCTTTGGCAACGAGGACGACGGCGTGACCGTGGAGGGCGTCCTTACGGGGGATGAAAGCGAAAGCATCCTGCAAAGCACCACCGTAGGGGCCGGGGAAGTACAGCCCGGCCATGCCTGGCTGCTGCGCGCCGGCAACACCTTTGTCAACACCATCCAGGGCGCCGTGACCTACCAGGGCGAAAAAGTGTGGGCAAACCTGCCCTACGAATACCCGGACGACGACCTGCCCACCGTCACCTTTGCGCTGGACTGCGAAGTGACGGGTGTCGACGGTACAAAAAGGGAAAAGATCGCCACCATGACCATCACCCATGACCAGTGGGCGGCCCTGGCGGCCAGCGGTGTGCGCCAGCATACCTTCACCTTTACCCACACGGGCGAAAACGAGCCGACAAAGGACGGCGCAGGGGCAGAAGTGCCGGAGGGCCAGACCCCGCTGCCGCGCTTTGACGATCTGGGCCGGCTGTATACCTATACCCTGCAGGAAGCCGAGGTGGAGTTTGACGGAGAAGGCGTGGACGAAACCGAAAAAGCCCAAAACGTCGAGGACGTTTTTAAGCAGAACATTGCCGGTGCAACGGTAACCAATACCTATGCCCCGGACACCGGCGTGCTGACGGCCAAAAAGTACCTGACGGTACCGGTGGACGCCGCCGCGTACCCGGCCATCACGCTGCGGCTGACCCGCACCTATACCCAAAACGACGGTGAAACGTCTGCCCCGGAGACCGTGCCGCTGCAAAACAGCATCGACGTCTGGAGCGCGGCGGAGGTGGCAGAGGCGGTGGCTGCGGCGAAGAATGCCGCCGACGGGGAGACTACCGTGACGGTGGAGCATCCCTTTACCTTTGAAAATCTGCCCCTCTACGCGCCCAATGGCAGCCCCTACGTCTATGCCATCACCGAGGATAAGGGCCAGCTGGGCGGGTACGATACCTGGGCGGCTGCGGACGATGTGACGGCGCAAGAACTGGAAAAGGACGAAAACAAGAAAGATTTTGTCGGAGACCTGACCCCGCGGAAAGCCTCGGCAGACCCGGATACCGCCGTGGACGCCAGCTTCTTAAACAAGCAGGCAGACCCGGAACCCATCACCCTGACCGGCGCCAAAGTGTGGGAGGATCTCTCCGACACGTATGGGTTCCGCCCGGAGAAACTGACCCTTACGCTGAAACGCCGCGCCCCCGCCCAACCCGGGCAAGATAACCCAATTGATTGGCACCCGGTACCGTCGTTTAGTGTGGGCGATCAAACCTGCACAAACGGCAGCTTCACGATCCAAGCTGACCCCGATGCAGAGGGGGAAACGGCGAATACGTGGAGCTACACGGTCACCGGTCTGGACCGCTATGCCCCCAATGGCAAAGCGTGGGAATACCGGGTGACGGAAACCGTGCCCGATAAGTATACCGCAGCCCCTGCGAACGGCATTGCCGGGCAACATAAAGTCGATCCAAACACCGGCAACATCACGATGTACGAGCTGAAAAACTCCATCCTGACGGAGATCTCGTTCCAAAAGGCATGGGTCGACAGCGCCGGCAAACCCATCACGCAGGACGTGCTGGGCGGCGGCATCGAGCTGGAAGTGACCTTCCAGGTGCAGGTAAACACGACGAATGCGGGCAGCGCGACAGGTGGTAGCCCATGGAAGTCCGTTAGCGAATATTTCTCTGATGACACAGCGGATCAGATGAAGAATTATGAAGATACAATCTCCATCCGTGCGCCGCTGGGCAGCGAGAAATGGGACGACCCGCATACCTTTGAAAATCTCCCGCTTTATATCAAAGACGACTACGATATAGAATACAAAGCAACGTACCGCGTGGTAGAAACGTCTGTCAAGATTTATAAAGCCGGTTCTGAAACGCCGCTCAAGACGATCAATTATAATGCGTCGCGCGAATACAGCGACACCTTCACCTATTCAGTGGATGAGGGCAGCCCCATTCGGCCGTACTATACCAATGGCCAAAATCAGTCCATCACGGACCCCGTGCACAAAAACCAGCTGCAGACCACCAGCCTGACGGCGAAAAAGGTATGGGCAGGCGATAACCCCACGGTCTACGCCACCCGCCCGGCATTCAACGGTGACCGCTACGACTGGCAGACCACCCTGGTCGTTGAACGCAGTACGGACGGCGTCCACTGGGAGGAGATCCCCGCTGCGTCCCGCGAAACGGTGTACGGTACCAATGCCGAAAATACCAGCAATACCGTGACGTTCAGCGGCTTGCCGGCCGTGACTTTTGACGGGCAGGGCAACTTGCAGACCTACCAGTACCGCGTGCGGGAGGCGCAATCCGCCGAAATGACGCCGGCGGGCGAGACCCCGGCCGTGCTGGAGCAGACCGATAAATTCCACGGCGGCTACAGCATTGCCTATGCCGACCCCACGCAGGAGGAACCCGCCCACACCGTCACCAATACCCTGCAAACGACCACCATCACCGCCGAAAAGAAGTGGAACGATGATGAGGGCAACGGCGACACCCGCCCGACGTCCATCACGCTGGAACCGCAGTACCTGAAAGCCGGTGCGAGCCTGGACGCGGCGGCGGAGACCGATTGGTGTTCCTTCGCGCCCCGGGCGGTCGTGACGCTGAACGGTACGCAAGATACCGATACGGACGCACGGCTCTACTATGAGGACGGCGCATGGACGGCCATTTGGAAAGAAGTCCCCGTAACGATGCCCGGCAGCGCTACGGACAAGGACGGCAAGACCCTCTACCGCGTAAAAGAAGCGGTGACCGGCGCGTATATCATTGAGAATGAGCAAAAGGTAACTTCCGATGGTACCGCGTTCACCATCACCAACACACCCAGTGTGACGCCCAGCGTGCAAAAAACCTGGCTGGGCATTGCGGAACAAAACCAGAAAGAAGTGACCGTGCAGCTGCAGCGGTACACGACCGACAGCACGCAGGCCGAATCCGTCGGCAGCGAAGTAACGCTGAACGCCCAAAACAGCTGGCAGCACACCTTCGCCCCGCAGCCCAAGTATGACGCAGACGGCAACCTGTACACCTACACCGTCGTCGAGACCAAGGTGGGCGGGCAGGACGCGCAAGACGCGGCAAAAGAAGGCGATTTCGGCATCAGCTACGGCCGCAGCCCCAGTGACGATTACGAGCTGTATGTCTATAACTACAAGCTCGGCGCGCTTCAGATCGTCAAGGACTGGGCGGACGTGGACGACGTGGAAAACCGGCCCAAAGACCTTGAGTTGACCGTGGAACGCACGACCGACCAAAACCCGAGCGATGCAACCCAATGGAAAAAAGTCGAAGGTCTGACCTGGACCTGGACGAAAAACGGGGAGAACGACGCACAGTGGACCATCACCTTCGACGATCTGCCGCTGTACGACGTCGCGACCGGCGACCCCTACACCTACCGCGTGCGCGAAGAAACCGTGCCCGAAGGGTACGTGTGTGAAGAGATCGAATGCGATGAACCGCTGGTCTTCCACTTCAAGAACACACGGTATGAGCTGATCAGCATCCCGGTGCAAAAGTACTGGGTCGATAACAACAACCACTTTGGCTGGCGCAAACCGGTCACGGTGGAATTGTATGCCAACGACGAGGCGACCGGCCAAACGCTGACGCTTGGGCCCAGTATAGCCGAGACCATCGCCAACTTCTTTACCGGCGGCGACGCCGGCTGGGGCGGTGTGTTTGAGAACCTGCCCAAATACGATGATGACGGCAGGATCATCCAGTACACCATCGCCGAGACCACCGACCTTGCCCACTACGGCGACCCTGATTACAACCCCGTGGACGACACGCTGACCGTGACCAACACGGCCAACGGCGAGCTGACCGTCCGCAAGACGGTGCTGGGCAACGGTACCGACCCCGGCGCGGCTTTCCACTTTACCGTCACGCTGGACGAAGCGCTGGACGGCACCTACGGCGATATGACGTTTACCGGCGGCGTGGCAGAGTTCACGCTGCAAAACGGCCAAAGCAAAACGGCCGGGGACCTGCCCGCCGGTACGGCGTATACCGTCACCGAGGCCGAGGCAGGCAAAGGCGCGTATATCACCACCAGTACCGGCGCGTCGGGCCGCATCGAACCCGGCGCCACCGTCGAGGCCGCCTTCACCAACGACCTGCGCCGCATCTCGGTGCCGGTCACCAAGCGGTGGGAGGATGACAACGATCGCCTGGGCATCCGCCCGACCAGCATCACCGTCAAGCTGCGTGCTGACGGCGCCGATACCGGCAAAACGCTGACGCTGAACAGCGAAAACGGCTGGTCCGGCAGCTTTGCCGGCCTGCCGGAATACGAAAACGGCCAAAAGATCGCCTATACGGTCGAGGAAGTGCAGGTGCGCGGCTACGCCACCCAGATCACCGGCGACGCGGGCGGGTACCTGATCGTCAACCGCCTGCTGCCATCTGAGGGCGGCGCCCCGCAAGACCCGGCGCCCACGGCGGCCCCGGCACAGATCATCCCGCAAACCGGCGACGATCTGCCCGTCGGCCTGCTGGCCGGCCTGGCCATTGCAGCCGCCGGCGCCCTGGCCGTCCTGCTGGCGCTGCGCAAGCGCCGCGGCCGTAAGTAAGCCCTGAACCACAGCACAAACCCATCCATAGCGAAAAGCCCGGCGGGGAACCCCCGCCGGGCTTTGCTGTGGGTCGTATAGCAGGCTGTTTTATGCGCCGGGTGCGTCTTACGCCTTGTTGGCAGAGCCGAACAGCTCGATCTTCTCGCGCACGGTGGCCTTGATGGCTTCGGCGCCGGGGGCCAGCAGCTTGCGCGGGTCAAAGCCTTTGCCCTGCAGGTCCTTGCCGGCCTCGATGTACTTGCGGGTCGCGTCGGCAAAGCTGAGCTGGCACTCGGTATTGACGTTGATCTTGGAGACGCCCAGGCTGATCGCTTTCTTGATCATATCCTCGGGGATGCCGGTGCCGCCGTGCAGCACCAGCGGGATGTTGTTGGTAGCGCCGTGGATCTTGTCCAGCGCGTCAAAGTCCAGGCCCTTCCAGTTGGCGGGGTACTTGCCGTGGATGTTGCCGATGCCGGCCGCCAGGAAGTCGATGCCCAGCCCGGCGATCATCGCGCACTGCGCGGGGTCAGCGATCTCGCCCATGCCGACGACGCCGTCCTCCTCGCCGCCGATGGAACCGACCTCCGCCTCAATGGACAGGCCGTGGTCGTGCGCCAGGGCGACCAGCTCGGTGGTCTTGGCGACGTTCTCTTCAATATCATAGTGGCTGCCGTCAAACATGATGGAGGTGAACCCGGCGGCGACGCAGGCCTTGGCGCCCTCGTAGGTGCCGTGGTCCAGGTGCAGCGCCACAGGCACCGTGATGCCCAGGCTCTCGTCCATGGCCTTGACCATGGCGGCCACCGTCTTAAAGCCGGTCATATACTTGCCGGCGCCCTCAGAAACACCCAGGATGACGGGGGAGTTGAGCTCCTGCGCGGTCAGCAGGATGCTTTTGGTCCACTCCAGATTGTTGATGTTGAACTGGCCTACGGCATAGTGGCCGTCGCGCGCTTTCAGCAGCATATTGGTAGCATTTACCAGCATATCACATACCTCCATATCCTTTTGCGGCAAACAAGGCGCGCGCCCGGGCGGGCACACACACCCAGCATGTCATTGGTTTCATTATACCTTGACTTTGACAAAAAAGCAACAACATTTTTCCGTCGGCCGCCCGCCGTGCAAATGTACTTTTGTGGCATTTTCTGCCAGGCGCGCCGCGCTGTGCGGGTTTTGTGGATTCCGTGGGAAATCCCGGCGTTTTTGCCGTACATTTTCATCGCATTGCGGGGTTGACAGCGGGCTGTATCCGCCCTGTTATGGGGAAAACTTTTCCACACCCGGTGCAAAACCGCCCCCCAAAAAGTGGAAAAAGCGGCGGCGGGCGCGGGTTTTCCACGCTTTCCACAGGGTTTTCCACAGCGGGGAAAGCAAAACCCGTCTACAAACTGTATAACCGGGGGCGCAGGGCGGCTTTTGCGGCCCCGGCAAGGGGGTCCTGTACTTTTGGCGCGTGCGCGGTGCGCCGCGGCGGCCCCCGGGGTGTAAAAAACCGAAAAAATGGTGGCAAAGGGGGCGGGTTTGTGCTATACTGTTATCTGTATAAGCAGAACTGCAGCCTGTAACAGGCTGCGCAAAAACCATGGCGCGGCGGGCGGCCAAGCCTGCCGCAGGGGGGATACGATGGAAAAGACAGGCCGCGAGGCGCCGCCCGCGCGCCCCGATACGCTGGTATGGGGTAAAAACCCGGTGACCGAGCTGCTGAAAAGCGGGGCCGCCGTGGATACCGTATACCTGGCCGATACGATGCCGCCGGCGGTGGCCGGCTACTATACGGCGCTGGCCAAAAACTGCGGCGCCGTCGTCAAGCGCGCGCCGGGGCACAAGCTGCAAAAGCTGTGCGGCACGGCCGAGCACCAGGGCGTTGCCGCCCGCGCGGCCGAGGTGGCCTACGCCGCGCTGGACGACCTGCTGGCTGCGGCAAACGCCAAAGGCGAAGCGCCGTTCCTGGTTTTGTGCGACGGCGTCGAGGACCCGCATAACCTCGGGGCCATCATCCGCTCGGCCTACCTGTGCGGCGCGCACGGCGTCGTCATCCCGCGGCGCGGGGGCGTCGGCGTCACCGGCACCGTGATGAAAGCCAGCGCCGGCGCGGCGGCCCGCCTGCCGGTGGCCCGCGTGGCCAATCTGGCGCAGGCCATCCGCACCATCAAACAAAACAACATCTTTGTTTACTGCGCCGACCTCGGCGGCGCGCCGCTGGCCAAAACCGACCTTTCGGGCCCGGTGGCGCTGGTGCTGGGCAGCGAGGGCGGCGGCCCCGGCGCGCTGACGCGCAAACTGTGCGACGCCGCCGTCACGCTGGAGATGGCCCCCGGCCAGGCGACCGGCGTAGACAGCTACAATGTCAGCGTGGCGGCGGGCATCCTGTGCTATGAGGTGCTGCGCCGCCGCAGCGGGAAGTAAATTTTACCGTTTCCAAGGGAGCTAAGGAAGAAACATGCCAAGCAAACGTACCAATGACTCTGTGGACCGCATCCTGCAGGAGCTCAACCAGCAGCAGACGGCTGCCGGCGTGCAGGACTCGGTGACCGACCACCAGGTCGACGAGATCCTGCGCAGCGTGGGTATTTCGGCCGCGCCGCTGCAAAGCACGCCGGAGCAGGACCACCGCATCGCGTTTTCGGGTCTGGACGATCTGGACGGGCTGGAAACGCCCTACGCCGGCGCGCCCGCCGCGCAGCCGGCGCGCACCGCCCCGGCCCCGCAGGTCCCGGTACGGCAGCAGGCACCGGCTCAGCCGCAGGCACCGGCCCCGCAGCCGGCCCCCCGGGCGGATACCGGTACGCTGGGCGATACGACGCGCACCGGCATCATCAAGGGCTTTTTGCTGAAAATGGCGCCCGACGCCAACGTGGCGGATACCACGGCGCTGAACCAGGGCAAAAACCAGTTCCAAAAATTTTTCCGTGATTCCGTCGCCGTCGTGCCCGACGAAAACGGCAAACTCCGCGAACCCGGCAAAAAGAAACGCGGCCTGTTCGGCCTGCGCTCAGCCGAGGATACCGACGAATTTGTCCCCATCAATGTTTCGCTGGGCGGCGGCAGCGCCCCGGCCGAACAGCCGGCGCCCCAGCCCGCCCCCGAACCGGCCCCGCAGCCGGAACCCGCGCCCCAGCCCCCGGCGCGCAGCCCCGCCAAAAAGCAAAACCTGCTGGCAGGGCTGTTTGGCGGCGACGCGGTGACGGAAGAGATCGTCATCCCGGAGGAACGCACGACGGAGCGCCCGGCCGCCGCACAGCCTGCGGCGCCGCCGCCCGCCGCCCCGCAGGAGGAAGTCTGGCACAGCAAGTACACGCGCCGCGCCGCCCCCCCGCGGGAGGATACCACCGGCACGGTCTACCGCAAAAAACGCAATACCGTAGAATTTACACCCGGGCAGAAGGTGGCCCCCGCGCCGCAGGCCCCGCAGCCGGCCCCCAAAGCCGGGGAGCCGGTCGGCGAGCCGCTGAACCTGCCGCAGCAGGACCTCCGCAGCGGGTTTACGATGGACCTGGGCGCGCTGGACGCCGCCCCGGTGGACAGCACCCAGGAATTTATGCAGGCGTATAACGCGGTGCGCCCCACGCGGGGCACGCTGCGCCCTGCCGCGCCCAAAAGCGCCCCGGCTCCCGCGCAGCCGGCCGTGATGCCGCAGCCCGCAGTACAAACTCCGTCTGCGGCGCCGCAGACACCGCCGCCTGCGCAGATGTCCACCCGTGCGCCCGGCGGGCGCGACCCCAACGCCGATACCGTCGTGGTGGGCCTGGCCGCCCAGGTGGGGGAGCTCTTCACCCCCCATGAGCCGGACGAGGTCGACCGTCTGGTCGATACGCTGACCGGCAAGATCCGCCTGACGCCGCAGCCCGCGGAACAGGGCGGCGATACCAAGGATCTGGGCGATACGCTGCCGGCCCACAGTGGCTTTACGCAAAGTCTGGGCGGCAGCGAAGCTCCGGCCCACAGTGGCTTTACGCAAAGTCTGGGCGGCAGCGAAGCTCCGGCCCACAGCGGCTTTACGCAGGACCTGGCCGGCGGCGCAGCCCCGGCGCACAGTGGGTTCACGCAGGACCTGGCGGGCGGCACGCCCGCTGCCCGCAGCGGCTTTACGCAAAACCTGGCCGGCGGCGCAGCCCCGGCCGAGCCGGGCACAGCGTCTTTTGTGCATGACATCGCCAAGGCCATCAATACCGGCATCCAGCCCGGCGAGACCGAACGCTTTGACACGGCGGCCGCGCGCCTGACGCAGTCGCTGCAGGAGCAGGCGTCCGCCGGCGAGAAGCGCCGTGGCCGCGCAAAGTTCGGCCTGGACTTGACGGGCCGCGCCGCCGACGAGCAGGACGACCAGTCGGCCGAGCCGTTTGAAACGGCGGAACTGCCGCCGGTGCGCCGCCACGACTACGAACGCGCCGAGGACGCCCCCGCCGTGCGGCGGGAGCTGGACCAGCAGGTGCTGTATTACACCACGGCTTGCTTTGTGACCGGGGCGGCGGCCGCTGTGCTGCTGGTTTTGGGCCTGCTGGCGGCGGCGCTGCCGGTGCTGCCCGGCCCCCTGGCCGGGCCCAGCGTCTACCCGGCGGTGGCGCTGGTGCTGCTGGCGGCGGCCGGCGGGGTGTGCTGGCGCACGGTGGCCGGCGGCGTGCTGGGGCTGTTCAAGCGCCCCACACCGGACAGCCTGGCGGTTTTGCCGCTGCTGGGCGCGGCGGTGCAGTGCCTGGTATTGCTGATCGCGCAGAACTATGCGCCGGAGGTCACGCTGCTGGCGGGCCCGGCGGCGCTGGTATTGTGCCTGAACACCATCGGCAAGCGCACCAACGCCTGCACGGTGCGGGCCAATTTCCGCCTCGTCAGCGCCAAGGTCGAACACGCGGTCGCCTACCGCTTAAAAGACGCCGGCGCGCTGCGCGCCATGACGGCCGGCCTGGCCGAGCCGCACCCCAATGTGCTCATCAACCGGCCTACGCAGATCTTCCGCAGCTTTTTGGCCAACAGCGCCGCGCCGGGCACCAGCGATAAAAACCAACAGCAGTTTGCCTGGCTGGCCGGCGTCTGCGCGCTGGTTGCGCTGGTCATCACGCTCATCCGCACCAAGGACAGCGCCGCCGCGGTGACGGCGCTGGCAAGCGTGCTCTGCCTGGGCGCGCCGCTGGCCGGCACGCTGCTCTCGGCATTGCCGGCGCGCATGATGCAGCGCAGCGCCGCGCAGGTGGGCGCCGTCATCCCCGGCTGGCGCGACATCCGCCAGCTGGGCCGCATCAACGTCATCCAGGTCACCAGCCGGGACCTGTTCCCCAGCGGTTGTGTGACGCTGTCCGGCATCAAGCCAGTCATGCCGGAACACATCGACCTGGCCATCGTCTACGCGGCGTCGGTCCTGGCGGAAGCCGCCCCCACGCTGCGCGAGGTGTTCCTGGGCATGCTGGGCGAAAACCGCAGCCTGCTGGCCCAGGTCGACGACCGCGAGACCATCTACGGCAAAGGTTATGTCGGCTGGGTCAACAAACGCCGCGTGCTGGTGGGCAACCGCGCCCTGATGCAGGACTACGGCGTCAAGGTGCCCAGCCTGGAATATGAGCAGCACCATACGCTCAACCAGCGCCGGGTCATCTACCTGGCGGTGTCCGGCAAGATGTTTGCGATGTTCCAGCTCGCCTACCAGCGGGACCCCGACACCGCCATCGTGCTGGAAAGCCTGCGCCGTTCGGGGCTTTCGCTGGTCGTGGACTGTGATGATTTCAACTGCGACGTCCAGTTGCTGGAAGCTGCCTACAGCCTGCCGGCCGGTTCGGTCAAGGTGCTGACCGCGCAGGAGCGCAAGACGCTGGACCCCGCGGTGGCCTGGCTGCCGGAAAGCGAGGGCAACATGCTGCATCTGGGCAGCTTTGCCAGCTTTGTCGGCGGGCTGGAAGCCGCCGCCGGCGCAGCCGAAAGCGAGCGCAAGGCTTCGGCCCTGGTCTCGGCCGCGGCGCTGCTGGGCTGCGTGCTGGGCATCGTGCTGGCCATCACCGGCGGGCTGACGGCGCTGCCGCTGGCCGGCCTGGTGCTGTACCAGGCCGCCTGGTGCGTGCTGGCGCTGATCTTCCCGCTGATCCAGCAATATTGACGTAGGCAGCGCCCCGCCCGGGCGCGCCGCACCGGGGGCTGAGGCCCCAAACCAAAAAGGGGGCCTGCCTGTGTACCGTACACGAGAAAAGCAGATGTCGGTGTATGATTTTCTGCCGCCCTACCATGGGGAGCTCAGCGGCCGCAACCGCTGGGTGCAGCTGGCGGACGCCATCGACTGGGACGGCTTTGAAAAAGCCTACAGCGAGCTGTTCGCCCCCGGCGGCAAGGTGGCGATCCCGGCGCGCATCGCGCTGGGGTGCCGCATCATCCAGCTGCACTACGGCGTGTCGGACCGCGAAGTCGTGCAGCTGGTGCGCGAAAGCCCCTACCTGCAATACTTTTTGGGTCTGGAGACCTTTGGCGACGAGATGCCGTTCTCGGCGCGCACGGTGGCGCGGTTCCGCACGCGCATCCCGGACCGGGCCGTGCGCCCGGCCGTCAAGCTGCTGCGCAGCTTTGGCTGAAAGCGGCCTGCCGGGCCCGGCGGGGCCAAAACGGCGCGCCCGGGAACCGCGCCGGCATCCGGGTGGAGAAAGCAGTAGAACGTTACGAATAGAGAGGGTTTATGGAAATTTTACTCGACGTCCTGGCGGACGCCTGGGGCGACAGCGTAAAAATGCTGCCGTTTTTGTATCTGGCCTACCTGCTGATCGAATGGCTGGAACGCCACCACGGCGCCCGCATTGAACAGGCGCTGGCCGGCGGCGGGCGGTGGGGGTTCATCCCCGGCGCGCTGCTGGGCTGTGTGCCGCAGTGCGGCTTCAGCGCGGTGGCGTCCAACCTGTACGCCAGCCGGGTCATCACGCCCGGCACGCTGCTGGCGGTGTTCATCGCCACCAGCGACGAGGCCATCCCCCTGCTGGCGGCCGAGCCGTCCCAGTGGGGCAGTTTGGCGCTGCTGCTGCTCAGCAAGGCGGTGTTCGCCATGGTGGGCGGCGCGCTGCTGGACGTGCCGCTGCGCCATGTGCTGCCGCGCTCGCTGTACGGCGGGTACGCCGGCCACGCCGACGAGGTGGACTGCCATGAAGAACACGAGGAACACAGCGGCATCTGGCTGGCGGCGCTGCGCCACACGGTAGAGATCTTCCTGTTTATTTTGCTGTTCAGCGCGCTCATCGGCCTGTGCTTTGCCTGGGTGGGCGAGGACACCATCACCGCCGCATTGGCCGGCATGGGCTTTTTGCAGCCGGTACTCACCGCGCTGGTGGGCCTTGTGCCCAACTGCGCGGCCAGCGTGCTGCTGGCGCAGCTGTATATCGACGGCGCCATCAGCTTTGGCAGCCTGTTCGCCGGGCTGACGGCGGGCGCCGGCGTGGGGCTGGCGGTGCTGTGGCGCGTCAACCCCAGCTGGAAACAAAACCTGTTTATGACGGGCCTGCTGTGGGCCGCCGGCGCGGCGGCCGGCATGCTGCTGCAGCTGGCGGGCCTGTAAACCAAGCATCACGCCCGGCTGCCGGCCGGGTTTTTACGGGAGGAATCCACTTATGCAGTATACCATCGAAAACGACACCCTGCGCCTGACGGTGGACAGCCACGGCGCCGAGGCTGTCAGCGTCATCCACAAACCTACCGGGGCCGAGATGCTCTGGTGCGCCGACAAAGCGCTCTGGGGCCGCCATGCGCCGATCCTGTTCCCGTACACCGGCAAGCTGACCGGCGGCAAGATGATCGCCAAAGGGCAGGAATACGCCGGCGGCCAGCACGGTTTTGCCCGCGATGTGGAGCACACGCTGGCCCGGCAGACCGACGATACGCTGGAGTTTGTGCTGCGCGCCGACGCCCAGACGCTGCCGCGCTGGCCGTATGATTTTGTGCTGCGCTCGACCTTTGTGCTGGACGGCAGCACCGTGCACCACACCCTCTGTGTCGAAAACCCGTCGGAGGCGCAGCTTCGCTTCGGCATCGGCTACCACCCGGCGTTCGCCATCCCCTTTGACGACCGCCACACTACCGAGGATTACGAGATCCGCTTCGACGGCATCGAGTCGCCGCTGTGCGTCAGCGCGCTGCCCAACGGGCTGCTCAACGGCCAGAGCTACTACCTGGCCCGCAACACCGACGCCATCCCGCTGACCGACGAACTGTTCGACCACGACAGCCACTGCATGGTCAACCTGCGCAGCGCGCACGTGGCGCTGGTAGAAAAAGACACCGGCCGCAGCGTCAGCTGCAACGTCGAGGGCTACCCCTATGTGCTGATCTGGTCGCAGGCCGCCAAGCCGCTGCGCTTTGTCTGCATCGAGCCGTGGCACAGCCTGCCCGGGGAGGAGGACGGCCCCCTCGCCTGGGACGAGCGCCCCTGCGCGGCCTCGCTTAGCCGGGGCGAAAGCTGGTCCACCACGCTGTCCACGACCTTTACGCGGTAAGGCCGTATGCAGGGTTTCGTCAGGACCATCCAAAAATACCGCTGGCCGCTGACCGGCGCGCTGCTGGGCGCGCTGGTCTTTGTGGCTTTGTACGGCGTGCGCGTGCTGGACCCCACCCAGGTGGACTGGATCCTCAATAACGCCAGCCCCGACCCCTCGCAGCATTATCTGGGGTGGGCGTTTTTCCGCCGCAGCGCCGTGCGGCTGCCGTATATCGGGGCCAATTACAGCGTCGTCTACCCCTACCGCACCAGCGTGCTGTTTACCGACTCCATCCCGCTGCTGGCGCTGTTTTTCAAGCTGCTGGGCCCGGTATTGCCGGCGCGGTTCCAGTATTTCGGCTGGTGGGGGCTTTTGTGCTACGCCTTGCAGGGCGGCCTGGCGCAGGCTATCTTGGCGCGCCTGGGCGGCGTGCGCCCCGGGCAGAAGGCCAAAGCCTGGGCCAGCGTGGCGGGCGCGGGGCTGGCGGTGCTGTTCCCGGCGCTGACCATCCGCATGTTCGCCCACACGGCGCTGGCCGCCAACTGGCTGGTGCTGTTGGCGGTCTGGATGTGGCTACAAAGCGATGCGCTGCTGCCCACCGCCCGGCGGGCCTGCCTGGTCTGGGCGGGCCTGGGCGTGCTGTGCGCCGGCATCCACCTGTACTACCTGCCCATGGTGGGCATCGTGGCGGTGGGGTACGCCGTGCGCTGCGCGCTGCAAAAGCGCGGCGCGCTGGCCGTGCTGGCCCCGCCGCTGGCGTTCTGCGCGGCCGCCCTGGCCGAGCTGGTGGCGCTGGGGGCGTTTGCCTCCAACTTTGCCGGGTACTCCAACGGGTATCTCAGCGGGGCCGACCTCGCCAACCTGTTTGTGCCGGGCCTGGCCGCCAGCTGGGAGCAGGACGTCTACATCGGCGCGGGCGCGGTGCTGGCGGCGGCGCTGGCCGTGTTGGGGCTGGCCGTGGCCTGCCTGCGCGGGCGCGCGGCGGGGGCCGTGGCGTTTGTGCGCCGCCACCGGGTGTGGGTGGTCTGCGGCGCGGTCATCCTGGCGCTGGACGCCGTGGCCGCCATGGGCAACACCGTCACGCTGGGCGGCCAAACGCTCTGTACCGTGCCCATCCCGCAGCTGCTCATGGATGTATGGGCGATGTTTTCCTCCTGCGCGCGGCTGGCCTGGCTGGCCGGGCTGCTGCTGGCCCTGTGCGCCGGCGGGGCCATCCTGCGCAGCTTTGGCCCGCGCGCGGCGGCCGCCGCCCTGGCGGTCTGCACGCTGGTGCAGGGCTGGGGCCTGCGCGAGGAACTTGGCAAGCGGTTTGCCCAGTACCATGACGATGCGACCTACGCGGACCAGACCTGCCTGACCGACCCCGCCTGGGAACAGCTGGCCCAAAGCGGCCGGTTTGCCCACCTGGCGTTTGCCAGCTTTGACTTTGAACACCCGGAATTTTGGGACCTGGCGGCCTTTGCGGCCGACCACGGCTGGACGTCCAACAGCTTTTATATGGGCCACATGGACGGCAACCTGGCGGCCGTGACGCTGGCAGGGGAGATGAACGAGCTCTCGCCCGATACGCTGTACGTCTTTATCGACGAGGACGAGCTGGCGCGCGACGCCTTTGCGCTGCACTACTACCGGCTGGACGGCATCCTCCTCGGCAGCGTCGAGCCGCTGGACCTGCCCGAGGACCCGGCCCCGCAAGCGGACGAAAAAGCCATGGACCTGGCGCTGTGCAGCGTGACCAACGGCACGCGCACCGCGCAGGGCGTCGAGCTGGGCAGCGGCGGGCAGATGCTCAGCGGTGCGTGGATGCTGTTCCCCGGCAGCTACCGCGTCACGCTGACGGGCAGCGGGTTTGACCACAGCTATATCTACGCGCGCCACGGCCTCATCAACCAGGAGACCTATACCCTGGACATCGAGTTTACGGCCATCGCCCCCGATGCCATGACCTTCACCTTCACCACCGGCACACCGCTGTACTACTGGCGCACGGCCGTGCATGCGCTGGACGACACCCCGGTCGCCGTCACCGGCATCACGGTGGAAAAAACAGCGTAATACGCAAAAAAATGTGCCAAATTTTCCCGCGTTCCATCTTGACAAACGCGGGGGAAACAGGTACAATATGGGAACGTCATGGGGGAGTAATTCCACACGATCTTTGTGTGCGGCGCGTTCGTCATGCCGGCTGTACAGCCCGGACCGCCGATCCACTGAATGAGACTCATGCACGGGGGCATCCTGTGCATGAGCTTTTTTTGTGCAAAAGAAGGAGTGAACTGTATGAAACTGGCCTACACCCAGCCGGCCGAGGAACTTCTGCAGGAACTGGGCACGACCGCGCAAGGCCTGTCGGCCGAGGAAGCTGCCCAGCGCCTGGAAAAGTACGGCCCCAACAAGCTCAAGGAGGCCGAAAAGCCCACGCTGCTGCAGCGGTTTTTGAAACAGATGCAGGACCCGATGCTGCTGATTTTGCTGGCGGCGGCCGCCATCTCCGGCGTGACCAACCTCATCTCGCATGAGCCGTTCACCGAGGCCATCATCATCCTCGTCGTCGTGCTGCTCAACGCCGCGCTCGGCGTATTCCAGGAGAGCAAGGCCGAGGCCGCCATCGAGGCGCTGCAGACGATGACCGCCGCCACCTGCAAGGTGCTGCGCGGCGGCCGCCAGGTCACCGTGCCCAGCGAGCAGCTGGTGCCCGGCGACGTCGTCGTGCTGGAAGCCGGCGACAGCGTGCCCGCCGACGGCCGCCTGCTGGAGAGCGCCAGCCTCAAGATCGAGGAAGCGGCCCTGACCGGTGAGAGCGTGCCCGTCACCAAGACGATGGAGATCCTGGGCCTGGCCCCCGGGCAGGAGAGCGTGCCCCTGGGCGACCGCAAGAACATGTGCTATATGGGCTCCACCGTCGTCTACGGCCGCGGCCGCGCCGTCATCACCGGCACCGGCATGGATACCGAGATGGGCAAGATCGCCGGCGCGCTGGCCGCCGCGCAGGAGGAACAGACCCCCCTGCAGCGCCGCCTCGACGAGCTGGGCCGCACGCTGTCCAAGCTGGTGCTGGGCATCTGCGTGTTCATCTTTGTGTTTGACCTCATCGCCGCCGGGTCCTTCACGCTGGAAAGCGTCCTCTCCACCTTCATGGTGGCCGTCTCGCTGGCGGTCGCCGCCATCCCCGAGGGCCTGGCCACCGTCGTCACCGTCGTGCTGTCCATCGGCGTCACCAACATGAGCAAGCGCAACGCCGTCATCCGCCGGCTGACCGCCGTCGAGACGCTGGGCTGCACGCAGGTCATCTGCTCGGACAAGACCGGCACGCTGACCCAGAACAAGATGACCGTCGTCGACCATATCGGCGACACCAAGACGCTGGCCACGGCCATGGCGCTGTGCAGCGACGCCAACCTGGGCGAGAACGGCCAGGCCGAGGGCGAACCCACCGAGGCCGCGCTCGTCAACTTTGCGGCGGCCGAGGGCCTGCCCAAAAACGAATTGCAGGCCGCGCAGCCCCGCGTGGACGAAGCGCCGTTTGACTCCGGCCGCAAGATGATGTCCACCGTGCATGCGCTGGACGGCGCGTTCATCCAGTACACCAAGGGCGCGCCCGACGTCGTGCTGGACCGCTGCACCACCTGCCTGGAAAACGGCGAGGTCGTGCCGCTGACCGATGAAAAGCGCGCCGAGATCCTGGCCGCCAACAAGGCGATGGCCGACCGCGCGCTGCGCGTGCTGGCCGCGGCCGAGCGCCGCTGGCCCGCCCGCCCCGGGAAAAACGAACCCGAATTTCTCGAGAATGACCTCTGCTTTGTGGGCCTGACCGGTATGATCGACCCCGTGCGCCCCGAGGTCGAGACCGCCATTGCCGAGTGCCGTCAGGCCGGCATCCGCCCCATCATGATCACCGGCGACCATAAAGACACCGCCGTGGCCATCGCCAAGCAGCTGCATATCATCGAGGACGCCAGCCAGGCCATCACCGGCGCAGAGCTCGACGACATCCCCGACGACCAGCTCAGCGACGCCGTGCAGAAGTACAGCGTCTACGCCCGCGTCCAGCCCGAGCACAAGACCCGCATCGTCACCGCGTGGAAAAAGCTCGGCGCCATCACGGCCATGACCGGCGACGGCGTCAACGACGCGCCCTCCATCAAGCAGGCCGACATCGGCATCGGCATGGGCATCACCGGCACCGACGTCACCAAGAATGTCGCCGACATGGTGCTGGCCGACGACAACTTCGCCACCATCGTCGCCGCTGTCGAGGAAGGCCGCCGCATCTACGACAACATCCGCAAATCCATCCAGTTCCTGCTTGCTTCCAACATGAGCGAGGTGCTGGGCGTCTTCGGCGCTACGCTGCTGGGCTTTACGCTGCTCAACCCCGTGCACCTGCTGTTCATCAACCTCATCACCGACTGCTTCCCGGCGCTGGCGCTGGGCATGGAAAAAGGTGAGCCCGACACCATGCAGCGCCCGCCGCGCCGCGCGTCGGACGGCATCTTTGCCGGCGGCCTCGGGTTTGACATCGCCTACCAGGGCGTGCTCATCACCGCCATCACCATCGCGTCGTATATCATCGGCCACTGCATGGAGGTCGGCTACTTCGAGATGCCGCACGGCGTCAGCGAGGACGGCATGACGATGGCCTTCTTGACGATGAGCATGTGCGAGATCGTGCACAGCTTCAACATGCGCAGCCAGCGCAAGAGCGTCTTCACGCTGCACAGCCACAACCCGGTGCTGTGGGGCGCCATGCTGGGCAGCCTGGTGCTGACCACCGTCGTGCTGGAAGTACCCTTCATCGCCCAGGCGTTCGGCTTTACCCCCGTCGACCTGCCCGAGTACCTCGTCGCGCTGGGCCTGGCCGTGCTGGTGCTGCCCATCGTTGAGCTCGTCAAGTTCATCCAGCGCCGCCTCACGCCCGCCAAAGCCGCCTGATCGGCCGCTTGGGCAGCGCACCGGCTGCTTAGGGCTGCAAAACCCCTGCTTTTCAAAACAAGTGCCTGTGCGCCGTGCACAGGCACTTGTTTTTTTGCGGAGGGTGTGCTATACTAAACCATACGATTTGTCAAACAGAAAGAGGGTTTGGTTATGTCTTTGCTGAAAAAGCTGGCCGGTCTGGCCGTGGGCGCCGCTGCGGTGGGCGCAGTCGCCTATCTGCTGAACAAGCGCGATCAGGGGGAAGAGTACGAGCATATCGTGGGCCCGGAGGACGAAGCTGACGCCGAAGCCGCCGAGCCCGAAGCCGATGTGCCTGGCGAAGCCGCGCAGGAAGCCCCTGCCGCCGCGCCCCAGCCGCCTGTGGCGGCGCACCCCGCCCCGGCGGAGGACGCCCCCAACGTCAACCCGGTCGAACTGGGCGCGGTGGAAGCGCCCAAGACCGCCGACGGCAAGATCGACGCCGCCAAAGTCGCGGACCCCGCCGATTTTGGCGATTGGGACGAACAGGGCTGCCGGGGGTAAGCTGCCCCGCAAAACCAGGCGCATCTTTGTCTTTACCAGGCAAAGGTGCGCCTTTTTGTTCCCAAAAATACGGCGCGGCCGCTTTACAACTTTACTGCGCAAAAGTATAATACCAATAGATACAGAGAGGGGACCGCTATGGAGATCGAACTGCAGACCTTTACCCCGGCCGAACAGGCCATGCTGCGCCTGCGCGCATTGTATGAGCGCGCGGGCTACCGCAAATACCGCTGCTCGCATTTTGAGGAGTACGCCCTCTACCAGCAGTACCAGCGCTTTCTGCCCGACGCCCAGGTCGTCACCTTTACCGACCTGGACGGCAAGCTGCGGGCCATCAAACCCGACGTGACGCTGTCCATCGCCAAGACGGCCCAGCCCGCCCCGGGGGAATGCAAACGCTTTTATTATAACGAGGAAGTCTGCCGCCCCAGCCGCGAGAGCCACACCTTCCAGACCATCCACCAGATGGGCCTGGAGTGCATGGGCGCGGTGGACGCCGCCGCCCAGGGGGAAGTCGTGCGCCTGGCGCTGCAAAGCCTGGCTGCGCTGCCGGTGCCCACTGTGCTGGAAGTCAGCCACATGGGCTTTGTCACCGGCCTGCTGGACGCGCTGCGCACCCCGCCGTCCGCGCGCGCCCGCCTGCTGGAGCTGCTGGGGCGCAAAAACGCCCATGAACTGCGCGCCGCCGCGCAAGACGCCGGCCTGGACGCCGAGGCCGCCGACGCGCTGTGCGCCCTGCTGGCGCTGCACGGCCCGCTGGGCGCGACGCTGTTGGCCGCGCGCGCAGCCTGCCGGTGCGAGGCCCAGCGCGCCGCGCTGGAAGAATTGCAGGCATTGCAGAACCAGCTGGGCGAGGACGGCCGCGGCGTGCAGCTGGACCTGAGCCTGGCCGACGAGATGGAATATTACAACGGCCTGGTGTTCCACGGCTATGTGGCCGGCGCGCCGCGCGCCGTGCTCAAGGGCGGGCGGTACGACTACCTGATGCAGCGCTTTACGCCGGGGGCCAACGCCATCGGCTTTGCGCTGTATATCGACGAGCTGGAACGCCCGGCCGCGCAGGACGCCGGGGCAGAGAGAGCCTGGCTCAACATCGCGCTGCCCAAGGGCCGCCTGGGCGACAAAGCCTACGCGCTGCTGGCTGCGGCCGGTTACCGCGCCAACGAGGATTACAACGACACCCGCAAACTCGTCGTCGAAAACCCCGACGCCGGCGTGCGGTACTTCCTCGTCAAGCCCAGCGACGTCGCCATCTATGTCGAGCACGGCGCGGCCGACATCGGCATCGCCGGCAAGGATATTTTGGCCGAGTCGGGCGCCGACGTCTATGAGCTGCTGGACACCGGCCTGGGCAGATGCCGCATGTGCGTGGCCGGGCCGGCCGGTTTTGCCGACGACGAGAGCCGCGCGCTGCGCGTCGCCACCAAGTTCGTGCACATCGCGCGCGACCACTACGAGCGCTGCGGCCGCGACATCGACATCATCAAGCTCAACGGCTCCATCGAGCTCGCGCCCATCCTCGGCCTGGCCGACGTCATCGTCGACATCGTCGAGACCGGCACCACCCTGCGCGAGAACGACCTGACCGTGCTGGAGGAATTTATGCCGATCTCGGCGCGGCTCATCGCCAACAAAGCCAGCTATAAATTCAAACATGCGCAGATGACCGAACTGCTGAGCAAAATGAAGGAGGCCCTTGCATGATCCGCCTGTATGATTTTGACGAAGTGACGCCGGAACAGATCCTCAACCGCGACATCCGCGCCGAGGCCGACGTCGAGGCCGCGGTGGACGCCATCATCGCCGATGTGCGCGCCCGCGGCGACGCCGCCCTGCTGGACTACGCCGCCAAGTTCGACCACGCCGAACTCACGCAGGTGCAGGTCACCCGGCAGGAGATCGACGAAGCGTTTGCCGAGCTGGAAGCGCAGGACCCCGAATTTATCACGACGCTGAAGATGGCGGCCGAGAACATCCGCCATTTCCATGAGCAGCAGCTGCACAAAAACTTTGTCATGACCGACCGCCCCGGCATCGTGCTGGGCCAAAAATACACGCCGGTGCAGCGCGCGGGCGTCTATGTGCCGGGCGGCACGGCGGCCTACCCGTCCACCGTGCTGATGGACGTCATCCCCGCCAAGGTCGCGGGCGTGCGCCAGATCGTCATGACGACGCCGGCCGGCCCCGGCGGCAAGGTCAACGCCGGCATCCTGGCGGCGGCGGTCATTGCCGGCATCGACTGCATCTTCAAGGCCGGCGGCGCACAGGCCGTGGCCGCGCTGGCCTATGGTACGCAGAGCGTGCCCGCCGTCGACAAGATCGTCGGCCCCGGCAACATCTATGTGGCCACGGCCAAGCGCAAGGTGTTCGGCAAGGTCGGCATCGATATGATCGCCGGCCCGTCGGAGATCTTGGTCCTGGCCGACGGCAGCTGCGACCCGGCCTGGGTCGCGGCCGACCTGCTCAGCCAGGCCGAGCACGACAAGCTGGCCACGCCGGTGCTCGTCACCGACAGCTGGGACCTTGCCAAAGCCGTGCAGGCCGAGCTGGAAGTCCAGATCCCGCAGCTGCCGCGCGCCGAGATCGCGCGCGCCAGCGTCGACGCCAACGGCAAGATCATCGTCACCGACGATATGGACAAAGCCATCGAGGCCGCCAACATCATCGCGCCCGAACACCTCGAGATCTGCGTCGACGACCCCTTCGCCGTGCTGGGCCGCATCGAGAACGCCGGCAGCATCTTTTTGGGCAAAAACGTGCCCGAGGCGCTGGGCGATTACTTCGCCGGGCCCAACCACACGCTGCCCACCAGCGGCACGGCGCGGTTCTCCAGCCCGCTGGGCGTCGACGACTTTGTCAAAAAATCCAGCTTCATCTACTACACGCGCGAGGCGCTGGGCAAAGTGCAGGGCCGCATCGCCAATTTTGCCGAGCACGAGGGCCTGCACGCCCACGCCAAGAGCGTGACCATCCGTTTTGAGGAACCGTAAACCAAAGGGGCTGCCATGAGCCGTTATTTTACCAAAACGCTTTCCGCGCTGGAACCCTACACCCCCGGCGAGCAGCGCCCCAGCCGCGACATCGTCAAGCTCAACGCCAACGAGAACCCCTACCCGCCGGCCCCAGGCGTGGCGGCGGCGGTGGCGGCGGCCGTGCCGGGGCTGCGGCTGTACTCCGACCTGACCAACGCCGCGCCGCGCCGCGCCATTGCGCAGCACTGGGGCGTCGGGCCGGAAAACGTGCTGTGCGGCAACGGCAGCGACGAAAACCTGCTGCTGGCGCTGCGCGCCTTCTGCGATGGGGACACGCCGCTGGCCTTTGCCGACATCACCTACAGCTTTTACGCGGTGCTGTGCGAGCTGCTGCACATCCCGCAGCATATCCTGCCGCTGGAAGAGGATTTTACGCTCGATCTGCGCCGGTACGAGGGCCTGCACGAGACCATCGTCCTCGCCAACCCCAACGCGCCCACCAGCCTGCTGGCCCCGGTCGAGGGCATCGAGCGCGTGCTGCAGACCAACCCCGACAACATCGTCATCGTCGACGAGACTTACATCGAGTTCGCGCCCCCCGGCTCCAGCTGCCTGCCGCTGCTGGACCGGTACGAAAACCTCGTCATCACGCACACTTTTTCCAAAACGCACAGCCTGGCGGGCGCGCGGCTCGGCTTCTGCCTGGCGCGGCCGGAACTCATCGCCGATATGGACCGCGTCAAGTTCAGCTACAGCCCCTACAACGTCAATTCGCTGACGCAGGCGGCGGGCGAAGCCGCCATCCGCGACGAGGCCTATTTCCGCGACGTCACGCAAAAGGTGTTGGCCACCCGCGCCGACACCGCGCAAAAACTGCGCGCGCGCGGCTTTACGGTGCTGGACTCGGCCACCAACTTTCTGTTCGCCCGGCCGGGCGGCCTGCCTGCGCGCACAATTTATGAGGCGCTGCGGGCGCAGGGGGTGTTCATCCGCTACTTTGACGCGCCGCGCATCCGGGACTGGCTGCGCATCACCATCGGCACGCCGCAGCAGATGCAGCGCTTTTTCGCGGCGCTTGACGCCGTACTGTAAAAAAGGGGGACCTGCCATGATCGCCATTGTGGATTACGGGGTCGGCAACCTGTTCAGCCTGACCTCCAGCGTGCAAAGCCTCGGGGCACAAGTCTGCGTCACTTCCCGCGCCGGGGACCTGCGCGCGGCCAGCCATATCCTGCTGCCGGGCGTCGGCGCGTTTGCCGACGCCATGGCCAAGCTGACGGCCACCGGGCTGGTGCCGGTGCTCAAAGAGCAGGCGCAGCGCAAACCGCTGCTGGGCATCTGCCTGGGCATGCAGCTGTTGTTTGCACAAAGTTATGAGTACGGCACCCACGCCGGCCTGGGGCTGATCCCCGGCGACGTCTGCCCGCTGGCCGACGACCTGCGGGACCCGGCGCTGAAGGTGCCGCACATCGGCTGGAACGCGCTGGACATCGCCCCCGGGCGCGAAACCGACCCGCTGTTCCGCCATGTGCACAGCGGCGAGTACGTCTACTACGTACACAGCTACTACGCCAAGCACTGCGCGGCGTCGACGCTGGCCACCAGCGACTACAGCATCCCGGTCACCGGCGCGGTGCGCAACGGCTTTGTGTACGGCACGCAGTTCCACCCCGAAAAATCCGGCGATACCGGCCTGCGCCTGCTCAAGGCGTTTCTGGAACTGTAAGGGGGGAGGCTGCCATGAAACTGTACCCGGCTATCGATTTGCGCGGCGGCCAGGCCGTGCGTTTGTACCAGGGCGACTACGACCAGATGACGGTCTACAACGCCGACCCCGTGGCGCAGGCGCAGGCATTTTTGGACGCCGGCGCGCGGTATCTGCACGTGGTGGACCTCGACGGCGCCAAGGACGATACGACCGCCAACCTCGAGACCATCGCCGCCATCGCGGCCCTCGGCGGGCTGTTCATCGAGGTCGGCGGCGGCATCCGCGACGAAGCGCGCATCCGCCGCTACCTCGACCTCGGCGTCGGGCGCTGCATCCTGGGCACCGTCGCCGTCAAAGATTTCGGCTTCACCGCCCGCATGGCGCAGCGCTACGGCGCGCGCATCGCCGTCGGCGTCGATATGAAAGACGGGTTTGTCGCCGTCAACGGCTGGCGCGAGGTCACGCCCGAACCCGGCGTCGCGTTCTGCCGCCGCTGTGCCGCAGCCGGTGTGCAGGCCGTCATCGCCACCGACATCGCGCGCGACGGCACGCTGCAAGGCACAAACCTCGACCTCTACCGCGAACTGCTGACGATCCCCGGGCTGGAAATCACGGCCTCGGGCGGCATCGCCCGTATGGAGGAACTGGCCGAACTGCAGGCCATGGGCTGCCATGCGGCCATTTTGGGCAAATCCATCTACACCGGCGCCATCGACCTGGCCGAGGCCGTGCGCCGCTACCAGGAGGGCTGAGCCATGATCACCAAACGCATCATTCCCTGCCTTGACGTCAAGGACGGCCGCGTCGTCAAGGGCGTCAACTTCGAGGGCCTGCAGGATATGGCCGACCCCGTCGAGATGGCGCGCTACTATAACGAGGCCGGCGCCGACGAGCTCGTGTTCTACGACATCACCGCCAGCGTCGAGGGGCGCGCCCTCTTTACCGATATCCTGCGCCGCGTCGCCAGCGAGATCTTCATCCCGCTCACGGTGGGCGGCGGCATCCGCACGCTGGAGGATTTCGACCGCGTGCTCAAATGCGGGGCCGACAAAGTCAGCGTCAACTCCGGCGCTATCGCAGACCCATCCATCATCCCGGCGGCCGCGCAGCGCTACGGCGACCAGTGCGTCGTGCTCTCGGCCGACATCAAGCGGGTGGACGGCAAATTTATGCTGTTTGCCAAGGGCGGGCGCGAGAACACCGGCATCGACGCGCTGGACTGGCTCGAACAGGGCGTGCGCAACGGGGCGGGGGAGCTCGTCGTCAACTCCATCGACACCGACGGCGTCAAGGGCGGGTTCGACCTGGAACTGCTGGACGCTGTGGCCAAGCGGTGCGCCGTGCCCATCATCGCGTCGGGCGGGGCCGGCAAGCCGGAGGATTTCTTCACACTCTTCCGCGACCACCCGGCCGTTGACGCCGGGCTGGCGGCGTCCATCTTCCACACCAAACAGGTCGGCATCCGCGACCTCAAACGCTACCTGCGCCAAAACGGCATCGAAATGCGGCTGTGACCCCTTGCCAAATGCCGCAAAAACAGGTACACTATAACTATCTTTCCCCCGGACGGGGCGGCGGCGCCGCGCCGTCCGCGGCTCTTGAGCAGGAGGTCCCTTGCCATGGAATATACCCAAACCGAAAAAGCGCTGCGCTTTGACGCCCACGGGCTGATCCCCGCCATCGTGCAGGATCACTACACCAAGCAGGTGCTGACGCTGGCCTACATGAACGCCGAGACGCTGGCCCTGACCATCGCCGAAGGGCGCACGGTCTTTTGGTCGCGCAGCCGCCAGCAGATCTGGCGCAAGGGCGAAACTTCGGGCAACGTGCAGCGCGTCGTCTCCATCACGGCCGACTGCGACAAAGACGCCCTCGTCATCGACGTCGTCAAGTCCGGCCCGGCCTGCCATACCGGCGCCGAGAGCTGTTTCTTTGACCCCGTCTACGTCTCGGACGAGCTCAAGCAGTTCACCTGGCAGGGCCTGTACGACCTCATCGAGGGGCGCAAGACCGACCCGCAGGAGGGCAGCTACACGAGCTACCTGTTCGACAAAGGGCTCGAGAAGATCCTCAAAAAAGTCGGCGAGGAATCCACTGAGGTCATCATCGCCGGGGCCAAGCGCGACAAAGCGGAGACCATCTACGAGATCAGCGACCTGGCCTACCATGTGATGGTGCTGATGATCGAGCTGGGCATCCGCGTCGAGGATATCACCAAAGAACTCGAAAAGCGGCATGTCATCGACCATAAAGTAAAACAGGAAAGGATGCAGTGATATGGCGGGCGAATACCTCAAAAGTTCGGTGCACGTACACACCAAACTGTGCGACGGCAAAAACACCCCGGAGGAGCTGGCCGTTACGGCCTGGCGCGCCGGGCTGCAAACGCTGGGCTTTACCGGCCACAGCTACACCCCCTGCGACCTGGAATACTGCATGACGCAGAGCCGCACGGCGCTGTACAAGGCGCAGATCGCCAAACTGAAAGAGCGCTACGCCGGCAAGCTGGACATCCTCTGCGGGCTGGAATGGGACCTTGAGAGCACCGACGACCCGGCGGACTATGACTACTGGATCGGCAGCACGCACTATGTGCAGGGGCCCAAGACCGGCAAGTACTATGAGATCGACTGGCGCGAGAGCGACCTGGCCGCCTGCATCGCCGATGATTTTGACGGCGACGGCCTGGCCGTGGTCGAAGCGTACTTTGCCAACGTCGCCAAAGTGGCCGAGAAAAAGCCCACCATCCTGGGGCATTTCGACCTCATCAAAAAGATCAACGGCAGCGGCAAGTTCTTTGACGAGCAGGCCCCGCGCTACCACGCCGCGGCCGAAGCCGCGCTGATGGCCGCCGCGCGCAACCGCTGCGTGCTGGAGGTCAACACCTCGGCGGTGTTCCGCGGTTTCCGGCAGGATTTCTTCCCCTCGGACGCCATCCTCAAAGACTGGCTGGCGCTGTCCGGCAACGTCGTCATCACGGCCGACGCCCACAAGCGCGAGGCGCTGACCTTTGGGTTTGAGGAAGCCGCCGCCAAGCTCAAAGCCCTGGGCTACACCAAGGTGCAGGTGCTGGGCAGGGACGGCTTTACCCCCTGCGCGCTGTAAGCGCAGCGCCCCCATACAAGAAAAAACGCCCCGCGCGGGAACCGTAGCGTTCCCGCGCGGGGTGTTTTGGTGTCAGGCGTTGTTTTCGTCTTCGCCGTCTTTCTTTTCCGGCTGTTTGGGGCTGGCGCATTTGCTGTGGCAGGCGGCACAGTTGCCGGTGCAGCCGCCCTGCCAGCCGCCATGCTGGCAGATGAACAAGATCGCCAGCGCCAGCAGCACGAACACGATGACCAGCACCACGATGCTGGCCGGCGTCAAAGATGCCATAGGGGGTCCCTCTCTTTGTACAAAGCTTTCTGCGCCCAGTATAACACAGCCCGGCGCGTTTTGGCAAGGCGCGGTATAAAACGCGCCGCCCCGGCCATACTACAGCCAAGGAGGTGAGCCATATGAACAACAATGTCATTTGCGATGTCTGCACCTGCGCCTACAACGAAAGCGGCTGCAAGTGCAACCTGGAGCAGATCAAGATCACCGAACACTGTGACAACGGCTGCCAGGGCGTCGACAACCCGCACTACTGCCAGAGCTACCGCCAGCGCTGAGCCGCCGGCCGTATGCCGCCATGCAGCGCGGGGCGCAGGGACTTTTCCGGTCCTTGCGCCCCGCGCTGCGGTTTTGTCAGCTCAACCCAAGCAGAGAACTCAAACTCAGGCCGCCCAGCGTGTCGGCGATCCCCTGCATCTGGCTCTGCAGGCTGTTGATGCTGTCCATCACCACCGGCAGGCCGTCCAGCACGCGGTTCAGCGCGTCGATGTCGATGCGCTTGAGCTGCTCGGTGATCTCGGGCAGGTCCTGCATCATGGAATCCAGCGCCTCGGGGTCAACGGTGGCCAGGCTTTGCTGCAGTGTGTCGGCCAGCTCATTGACATGGGCGGTCGATTCCATCACCTGCTGGTAGGCGATGTTGGTGCGGTACCAGAACACGCCCAGCGCCACCAGCAGCACAATGGTGATGATCACGCTCAGCAGCATGCGCAGGCGCTGGTTGCGCATGATGTTGCGGTTCTGCCCGTCCTGCAGCTGCAGCTGGGCCTCAATGCGGTTCAGCTGGGCTTTCAGGTCGGCGGCGTCCAGCTTGCCGTCGCCGGTCTCGTCGTTGTGGGCGGCCAGGTCGGCCACGGTTTTCTTCAGTTGCTCGTTCATCGCGCGGTTCAGTTCATCCATAGTGTGCCTCCTTCATGGTCAGGGGTCGGGCCGGTTGCGGGTATCGCGCATCGTGAACCAGAACGTCGAGCCCTGGCCCACGGCGCTGTCGACGCCAAAGGCAAACCCGTGCTGCTGCAGGATCGCCTTGGTGATGGAAAGCCCCAATCCGGTGCCGGTGCGGCCGGCGTCCCGGCGGGCGCGGTAGTAGCGGTCAAAGATGTAGGGCAGGTCCTCGGGCGGGATGCCCGCGCCGTGGTCGGTGACCTCGACGCGGCAGCCGCCGTCCTGCGGGGTCACGCGCAGCACCACCACGCCGTCTGCGCCAATGTGGTGGAACGCGTTGCCCAAAAGGTTGTGCAGCACACGCTCCATCATGGCCGGGTCGGCGCGTACCGGGGCCTGGCAGTCGGCTTCCAGGCGCAGCGTCCAGTGGTTCTGGTCGCACAACGCGTCGTAGCGCCCGGCGACCTCAAAGCACAGCTCGCTCATGTCAAAGTCGATGGGGTTGGGTTTCTCGGCGCCGTTTTGCACCTTGCTCAGCTCCATCACGCTGTTGACCAGCGCCGAAAGCCGGTCGGTCTCGTCGACGATGATGTTGCACTGCTCGGTGCGTTTGGGCTCGTCGCCGCCGGTGATGTCGCGCACCGTCTCGGCATAGCCTTTGATCAGCGTCAGCGGCGTGCGCAGGTCATGGCTGACGTTGGCCAGGATGTCTTTTTCCAGCTGGGCGCTGCGCTTGACCTCGGCGGCCATGTGGTTGAAGTCGTCGGCCAGCTGGCCGATCTCGTCGCGGTGTTTCAGCGCGATCTGCACGTCGTAGTTGCCGGACGCGATCTGCCTTGCCCCGGCCGAAAGCCGCTCGATGGGCCGCGTGAACCAGCGGCTGAACAGCATCGCAAAGATCAGGTCCAGCACCAGCAAAACCAGCGCCAGCGGCATCAGAATGGAGCGCATGACCTCGGCGGCGGTGGAGATCTGCGCCAAACTCGTCGAGACGATGACCCCGTACCGCCCGTCGGCCGAAAGCCGCCCCACCAGCATCTGCTGGCTGGACCCGGCGCGCACGATCTGGTACAGCGTGCCCTCCTCAAACAGTTTCTGCCGCATCTGGATCACCAGCGCGGTGTCTACATTGTAGCCGAACTCCCCGCCAAACGCGCCGGTGCTCTCATGCAGCAGGCAGGGGTACATGCTCTCGTAGGCTTTCAGGCAGCGCAGCGTCGCGTCGCTGAAATCGACACAGCAGCCGTCGACGTTGATCTGTTTGTTCAAAAACGCGTCGCCGACGCTCTGCCAGAAGTCATTGTTGAGCACCAGCACGCCGAAATTGCGGCTGGCGATGGGCTCGCTGCTCTGGTCGATCATGGCGGTGAGGGCTGCCGCTTTTTCGTCCAGGCTGGCGTGGATGTTGCGGTTGTACTGCGGCACCAGCGCGTAGGTGATGATCCCCCACACCAGCGCTAAAGAGAGCAGCGTCATCGCGCCGATAAACAGCATCAGCTGGGCGCGGATGCTCAGCACAAAGCGGCGCGGTTTGGCCGCTGTCGTCGGTTTCAAGCGCGGGGGCCTCCTTTACAGGGCGTCGGGGTCGAACTTGTAGCCGATGCCCCACACCGTCACAATGTAGCTGCGGCAGGCGCCCAGGTGGCCGCGCAGCATCTTGATATGGGTGTCGACGGTGCGGTCCTCGCCGTAATAGTCGTAGTTCCACACCTGCTGCAGGATCTTTTCGCGGCTCAGGGCGATGCCCTTGTTGTTGACCAAAAACACCAGCAGGTCAAATTCCTTGGGCGTCAGCGAGGCCTCTTTGCCGGCCACCTTGACGGTGTGGCTGGCCGTGTCGATGCTCAGATCGCCAAAGGTGTAATGCCCGGCGCTCTCGGCCGGTTTGGGCATCGTGCGCGCCAAAACGGCCTTGACGCGCGCCACCAGCTCCCGCGGGGAGAACGGCTTGACGACGTAATCGTCCGCGCCGCCTTCCAGGCCGGCCAGTTTGTCGTATTCCTCGCTGCGGGCCGTCAGCATGATGACCGGCGTCAGGATGCGGCGGGTGCGCATCTCGCGCAGGCAGGTCATGCCGTCCATAAACGGCATCATAATATCCAGGATCACCAGATCGACGCCGCCCTGGCTCAGCACGCCCAGCGCGGCCGCGCCGTCGCTGGCCTCGGTGCAGGTGAACCCGGCGTGCTGCAAATGTTCACGGATCAAATCGCGGATGCGCGGTTCGTCGTCTACGATCAAGATGTTGGCCATACAGCCGCCCTCGCTTTCTATACACGTTCTATTGTACCACAATATCGTGCCCGCATGGCGAAATTGTGAAAACTTTCCTAAAAAACTATAAAATTTTACACAGCCGGGCGCGGCCGTTGCATTTTGCGGGGCGGCGCGGTACAATGGGGGCGAGGTGAGTGCGATGAAACGTTGGCATACTGCCGCCCTGCTGGCGGCGCTGGCGGGGGCCGGCGCCTGGGCAATGTGGCCCGGGCCGCGGCGCACCGCGCTGCGCAAGCCGTTTTACGGGCGCAACTACGCCCACCGCGGGCTGTTCGGCCCCGACCAGTGCCCGCCGGAAAACAGCCTGCCTGCCCTGGCGGATGCCGCGCGGTGCGGTTACGGCATCGAGCTGGACGTCCAGTTTACCAGCGACCGCCGCCTGGTCGTCTTCCATGACGATACGCTGGACCGCATGACCGAAGGCCATGGCCTGGTCTGTAAAACGCCCTGGGCACAGATGAAAACGCTGCACCTGGCCGGCAGCGGGCAGCACCCGCCCCTGTTTGCCGAGGTTTTGCGCGCCGTGGCGCAGGCCGACCCCGCCACGCCGTTGATCGTTGAGATCAAAAGCCGGCGGGCGTTCAGCAACGCCTACCTGGCCGCGCTGTGCAGTGTGACGCTGGCCCAGCTCAAGACCTACCCCGGGCCCTATTGCATCGAAAGTTTTGACCCCCGCGTCGTGCAGATCATCCGCCGTATGGCGCCCGGCGTGCTGCGCGGCCAGCTGGCGGACAGCTACGCCGCCTGGCGCAAAGAGGGGGTGCACCCGGCCCCGGCGTGGCTGCTTTCGCACTGCTGCGGCAACTGGGCCGCCCGGCCGGATTTCATCGCCTGGTGCGCACGCCCGCGCAACGCCGCCATACGCCTGTGCGCGGCGGCCGGCGCCATGACGGTGGTGTGGACGGCATTGCCCCACCACGACACCGCCCGCCTGGAACGCCAGAACGACGCCGTGATCTTTCAGTGGTACACCCCGCGGCCCCGCTACAAATAAGCATACCCGGCGCAGCCCCTGCATACCGTTGGGATGGAACGATCCCAACGGCGCCCAAAGCGGCGTTCAGCAGAAAGGGGCTGCGCTTATGTTTTACTGTACGCTCACAAAACCCGGCCTGCGGCAGGCGGGCGCGCTTGCCCTGTGCGCGGTCTGCCTGTGCGGCGCGGTGACGGCGGCCGTGCATTTCAGCGGCGAGGCCGTCACGGCCGGCGCGGCCGCCGACCCCGGCATCGAGACGACGCAGGATATCGGCACCTATTTTACCGGCTACGGGTTTGAGACTGACCTTGCCACCGCCGCGGTCGACAAAGTCAAGATCCCCAAAAAGTGGGACGACAGCTTTGCCGCCTTTAACCAGGTCATCCAGGAAAGCAACCTCGACCTTTCCGGCTACAAAGGCAAAACGGTGGAAAAATGGACGCTGCTGTGCCCGCAGCTTTCCACCGGTGACCAGGACACCTACTGCGTGCTGCTGGTGTATAAGGCCAAGGCCATCGGCGCGTACCTGCTGCAGAAACCTTCGGGCGAGGTGACGGGCCTTGTCACGGCGGCCAAAGCCGGGGCGGACGCCGCAGCAGCGCAGGACCCGGCAGAAACCGCGCCGCCGCAGGACGGCGACGCCCAGGCTGCGCAGACCCAGGCCGCGGCCGAGGAGCCCATCGAATACCCGACCGAATGATACGCCGCACGGCGGCAGGGGGGACCCTGCCGCCGTGCTTTCGTTCAGGACTGTTTTTTCTGCCGTTTGAGCGGGATGCTGCACACCAGCGCGATGCCCAGCGCCAGCGCCACGGCGATCTTGAGCGTCTCGACGCCGCGGCTGGCAAACTGCGCGCGGTCGTTGCGCAAAAAGTAGTAGGCCGTGTAGTAGATGCCGGCCCCCGGCACCAGCGGAAAGATGCCGCACAGCAAAAACAGCGTGATGGGCGCTTTGCGCTGGATGGCAAACAGCCGCGCACAGGCCGTCAGCGGCAGCGCGGCCAGCAGCGTGGCCACCGGCGCGCTGAGGGCCAGGCAGTCGGTGCACAGGATATACGCCAGCCAGCCCACTGCGCCGGTCAGCCCGCAGGCCAGGTAATGGCGCAGCGGCACGCGGAAGGTGACGCTGAAACTGATGGTGGCCAGCACCGCCACCGCAAACTGGGCCACATAGCGGCCCGCAGCAAGTTCTACCATACCAGCCCCCCAAAGTTGCGGGCGGTCAGCCAGGCCAGCACCACGCCGCAGGCCAGGCTGCCTGCGACGAGCACGGCGTCCAGCAGACGGATCGCGCCCGAAAGGTAATCGGCGTTCAAAATATCGCGGATGCCCATCGTCAGCGCAACGCCGGGGGTCAGCACCATCAGCGCGCCGATGGTGGCGGTGTCGACGTTCAGTGCCGGCAGCAGCGCCCGCACGCCCAGGGCCAGCAGCGTGCTCAGCCACGCGGCCACGATGTTGGTAAAGATGCGGTTGATATGCCAGCGGCCAAACTGCTGGCACAGCAGCGATTCCACCAGGCCGGCCGCCGCGGCGGTCAGCACTTCGGGCATCGCGCCGCCAAACAAAAAGGCAAAGCAGGCGCAGCCGGTCACGCAGGCCACCTGCTCGGCCCGCGCCGTGGTGGGGTCCAGGGCGCGGGCTTCCTCCAGCCGCTGGCGGGCCCCGGCGGCGTCCAGCTGCCCGGCCGCGACTTCGCGCGAAAGTTCGTTGACGGCCTCGACGCGGCCTAAGTGGATGGACACCAGCGGCACGTGGCGCACCCGGCTCAGCGGTGCGCCGCCGGCGCTGCGGGCCGAGGCAAAAATGCCGTTCGTCAGCACATAGACGTTAAAATCCCGCACCTGCAGGCTCTGCGCCATGATCTCCATCGTCTGCTGAGCGCGGAACACCTCGCCGCCGTTTTCCAGCAGCGTCTGCCCGGCATCCACCACCAGGTCCAGCGCGCGGTCGGCCGGCGGGGGCGCAGCCTCGCTCATACGCTGCCTCCGGCGCGGATGCTGCGCTGCACCTCGGCGTAGGCCGGGTAGGTCTTGTACAGGTGGGCGGCGATGGCCTCCATCAGGTGGTAATCATGTTCCGAGTCGATGTCGATGATGCCGGTGTCCATCATCACCGAAACGCCGATCTTGCCGCGCCACAGCATGCCGTCGGGGTTTTCGGCCAGGAAATCCCGCTTGAACACATAGATCGAGGCGTTGACGTCGTAGACGACGGGGGCCTGCTGGCGGCCGGTAAAGCGGCTCTGGTTGACCTGCTCGACATGGTCGCCGACCTGCTTGACCATGTTGAACCAGGGGTTGCGGCGCGCCTCACAGACGCTGAAGACAAGGTCCAGGTCGCCGCGCGCCTGTTTGAGCGCAAACGCGTTCTCAATATCCGCCGCCGTGCGCAGCGGGCTGGTGATGTCCAGGTCCATATACCAGTCGTAGGGCTGGCCGGCACGCTGTTCCATGCGGCGCAGGCTGTCCTGGTAGACGGCCATCTTGGGCACTTTGTCGCCGCCCAGCTCGGCCCCGCGCGGCAGGTAGACGACCTCCGGGTAGCGCGCGGCCACCAGGTCGGCCAGCTCGGGGCTGTCGGTGTTCAGCGCCAGGTCGATGTGCAGCTCGGGGTGGGCCTTGCAGAACAGCTCGGCCGCGCTTAAGGTATAGTAGACCAGCGGCTGCCCGCAGAAGGTTTTCAGGTTTTTGTTCTTGAAGCCCTTGCTGCCGGCGCGGCCGCAGATGGTGATGAGCAAACGTTGCATCTCAAAATTCCCCCAAAGTCAGTTTCAATACCTGCAAGGCCAGTTCCGGCGGGTTGCAGCTTTGCGTTTCGGCGCTTTGCGCATAGTCCAAAAAGTAGGCCATCTCGCGCAGGTAGCGCGTGTTGACGTCCTCCTCACAGTGCTGCACGCTGCCGTCGGGCAGCGTCAGCGTGCCGGCGCCAAAGTCGGCCACCAGGCTGCCGGCGGGCGTGAACAGCTCGATGCTGCGGCGGTACCCGCGGCCGAAGTAGTCGAGGTGCACCTCGCCCAGCATGTGGGGCCAGCGGGCGATGTACAGCGATACATCGTCGGAATCCACTTCCAGTTCCGAGTACTGGCCCTTTAAGTTGTACAGCGTTTGCGGCGCGCCGAACAGATCGACGAGGTAGTCCCATTCGTGGATCAGGTCGATGGTCACGCCGCCGCCCAGCGCTTTGCGGGCGCTGTACACCGTGCGGTAATCGACGCCCGGCCGCCAGTCGGGCAGGTAGCTCGAGCAGAGCACCCGTGCGCAGTAGGGTTTGCCGTCCACCCCGGCGGCCAGCCGTTCTTTCAGCGCCAGCATCGTGCCGCACCAGCGCATCGGCGCGGCCACGTAGGCTTTCTGCCCGGGGGGCAGCAGGGCGGAAAGGTCGGTGTCCGTCTGCTCCGCCGCAAAGATCGGCTTTTCAATAAACAACGCCCCGGCCCGCCCGCGCAGGCTGGCCAGCACCTCGGCGTGCAAACTGGTGGGGTTGGTGATAAACGCCAGGTCGTACCGCGCCAGCGCGGCGGGGTCGTCCGGGCCGGTAAACTGCGCGTGCAGCCGCTCGGCCACACCGGGGCGCAGCGGGCGCGCCAGATCGCTGCGCAGCGCGTCGGCGCGCAGCGTGACCCCGCGCTGTTGGCACAGCGCGTGCAGATTGTTCAGGTGCCGGGTGCCGATGGATCCCAGCCCCACAAACAGGGCGGTCAGGGTGGGCATACGACCACGTCCTTTCGGTAAAAAATGGCGGCGGGGCGCAAGCGGTTCAGACTTCTTCGGCCCCCAGCGCGGCAATGCGGCGCTCCAGCGCCTGGGCAAACTGCCCGATGTGCACCCCGTCGATGAGGCGGTGGTTCACTTCCAGCGAGAGCCCCAGTTTCAGGCGGCCGTCTTGCGCGGTATAGCGCCCCCAGGCGATGCGCGGCACGCTGTCGTCGGGGTCGTGGCCGCGCTCGTTGGTCAGGGCGGTCAGTTCCACCCACGGCAGGCAGGAAAAATAGATCAGCGCGTCGCTCTCGCCCTGTTGGTCCAGGAACGCCGTCTGTGCGGCGCTCTTTTCGGCGGCTGCATGGCAAAATTCTGCCAGCGAGCCGGCGCAGGGCATCGTGACGATGTGGAACACCTCGCTGCCGGGGTGCAGGTCGGTAAAGCTGGGGCTGCGGGCTTCCAGCTCCCACACCTGCCCGCTGCGGATCACCTGCCGGAACGCCGGCACCGCGTTGCAGGCGGCGGTGCAAAGATACACCATTGTGTAATAAAACGATAGATTATTACGCTTTGTATATTCGCGCACAGCGGTCACATCGGTTTGGAAGGTGACCATATAAAACGGGTCGTCGATGCGGGAGAAAAAGTCGTAGACTTCCCGCCGCGGCCAGGCGGCCCTATCCAAAAGGCGGTCGGGCATGGGGAACTCCTTTTCTAAAAACGTTGGCGCGCTCACGCTTCGCCGGCCGCCTGCACCTGGTCCATAAGGGCGATGGCGGCACGGTCTTTTTCAAAGTTCCAGCGCGGGGCCTCCCGGCCCTGCAGCACGGCGAAAAAGTTCGCCAGTTCGTCGACGTAGGCGTTTTCCACGATGTTGTCGCTGTAGCGCGGGTCGTGGGTGAAATCGCCGTAGGTATCCACAAACTGTTTTTCGCCATTTTCAAAGCGGTACAGCGCTTTGGGGTTGCCCTCCCAGAACAGGTGCAGCCCGTCGCCAAAACACTCAAAATTGCGCACGGCCTTGGGGCTGACGACGTCGGCGGCCAGCACGCCCTGCGCGCCGGAAGCATGGCGCAGCAGCAGCGTGGCGCAGTCGGGGTAGGGCAGGCCCAAATCGCTGATGCTGTCCACCTGCACGGTCAGGTTTTCCACCGGGCCGAAGGCGTCCAGCAGCCAGGGCAGGTCGATGCCCAAGATCTCCCGCACGCCGCCGGTGCGCGCATTGCCGACGAAGAAATTTTTGTAGTTTTCCCACGGGTGCCAGTCGGGCAGGTACTGCCCGATGTGGTAGATATAGTGCACCGGCTTGCCGAACTGCTGCACCTGCGCCTTGATGTACTGCGTCTCGCGCCGGTACAGCATGGTGGAGGAGAGGAACAGCGGCAGCCCCCTGGCGGCGGCTTTGGCAATGTTTTCGTCGTAGCCGTCGCCGACGAGGTTCAGCTCGGTAAACACCGGCAGCCCGGCGTCCAGCAGCTGGCCGATGACCGCCGCGTGCGAGAGCGGCGCGGTGCACACCAGCGCGGCGTCGGGGGCAAAGCCCGCCACCGCGGCAGGGATATCGGGGTAGGCGGCGTCCGCCAGGCCCAGGGCGCAGGCCTCGTCCCGGCGGGCGTCGCTGGTGTCCACACCGGCAATGCGGATGCCGGCGTCGATGCCTTTGGCCAGCCGCGCGCGGCGCTTGCCCATGCTGCCCAGACCCACGATCAAAAGGTTCATGCAAAACACTTCCTTACGGTTTTTCCAGTTCCTGCATCGGGTCAAATTCCGGCACGGGGCCGTCGTAAAAGCGCTTGACGGGGGCAAAGTCAAACTGCCCCAGCATCTGCACGATCTTGCCGCTGGTGCCGCCGCCGTTGTAGGGGCTGCGCGCCGTTTTGGCGCGCGCGGCAAAGGCCGGCGTCAGCGCGGTGCGCAGGGCGTTTTCAATGGCGGGGGCTTCGGCCGGGCAGCAGAGCACGTTTTCGCACAGGATGCGCCCGGCCTGCCGTTGCCCGATGTTGACCGCCGGCACGCCGAAGGTCGGCGTCTCGACGACGCCGGAGCTGGAATTGCCCACGACGGCGGCGGCGTACTGCATGGCCGAAAGATAGCGGCGCAGCCCCAAACTCTGCACAAACCCGGCGCGGCCCGGGTGGGCGGCGGCAAAGTTTTGCATGGCGCGGGTGCAGGCCTGCCCGCCCGCGTCGGCGTTGGAGCCGGTGATCAGCCAGAACACCCCCGGCACCGCCGCCATGGCAGCGCACAGGGCGGCGGCCTGCACGGCCGGGTCCGGCGCGCCGGCGCTCGTCTCGGGGTGGTAGGTCACCAGCGCAAAGGGCTGCGCCAGGTCAAACCCCGTCGAATCGCACAGTTCCTGCCGCGTCATTTTGGGCAGCGTGCGGATGTTTTCGTCCCCCAGGCCGCCCACGCAGAAGACGCGGCCCGGTTCCTCGCCCATGCGCACCAGGCGGGCGGCGCTGTCGGCGCAGGAGGGGAAGTGCAGCACCGCCATCTTGGTGATGCAGTGGCGGTAATACTCGTCGGCTGCGCCCAGCGTCACGTCCCCGCCCGAAATGTGAGCGATGGGGATATGCCGCGCCGCGGCGGCCGCCGCCACGGCAAAGATCTCGAACCGGTCGCCCAGCAGCAGTACCACGTCGGGGCGGTGGGCGGCAAAATACTCGTCAAATACCGTCAGCGTGCGGGCGATGGTACGCGCCACCGGCTCGCCGGCGTCGTCCGTAAAAATCGGCAGCCGTGCCGCAAGGGGCAGCCCGTCGGCCTCGATCTCGGCCACGGTAGCCCCCAGCCGCGCACACAGATGCGCCCCGGTCGCCACCAGCTGTAAGGTCAGCGTATCGCTGGCGGCCAGCTTTTGCAGCACCGGGCGCAGCAGGCCATATTCCGCCCGCGTGGCGGTCACAGCGCAGATCGTGCGCATGGCGGCGTCCTTTCTTGCGTTCACAGTTCGATCTTCTCGTCCTCGGCAAAATCGCGCGGGGCGGTTTTGCCCAGCACCTCGTACCAGCGCATGGGGCTGATGCCGTCGCCGGGGCGTTTGGTCGTCAGGTTGTCGGCGGTGAACGTTTCGCCCTTGGCGATGGCGCGCGCCGCCACGATGCTTTTGCGGGCCACGGCCTTGTTGGGGGCCTCGCTGGCGGTCAGGTGCTTGTGGCCGTCGCCCAAAGCGGCTTCCACATGGCGCACCGCGTCCACCATCGCCTTGAACTCGGCGGGGTCCAGGCTGGCCTGCTGGTCGGGGCCGGGCAGGGTCTTGTCCAGCGTAAAGTGCTTTTCAATGACGGCCGCGCCCAGCACGGCGGCGGCGACGTCGCACTCCCACCCCGGGGTATGGTCCGAGAGCCCCACCGGCAGGCCGAACTGGTCAAACAGTTCCAGCATGGCGGTCAGGTTGGCGTCCGCATAGGGCGTGGGGTACTGGGTGTTGCAGTGCAGCACCGTCGCTTCGGGGCAGCCGCCGTCGTCCAGAATGCCCAGCGCGTCGGCGATCTCGCCCAGCGTGCTCATGCCGGTCGAAAGCAGCACCGGTGTGCGCAGCTTGGCGACTTCCTCCAGGTAGGGCAGGTTGGTGATCTCGCCCGAAGGGATCTTGAGCAGCGGCAGGCCCAGCGTGCCCAAAAACCGCACGCTGGGGATGTCGAACGGCGCCGAGAGGTACTGGATGCCGATGGAATCGCAGTATGCTTTCAGTTCCCGGTGCGCGTCGAAGGAAAAATGCAGCTTGCGGATCATCTCCAGCTGGCTCTCGGCGGCGTCGGTGGTCTGTTTCTGGTAGGCGGCTTTCTCGGCAAATTTGCTCACGACCAGTTCCGGCACCGCGGTCTGGTACTTGACGATGTCGGCCCCGCATTCTTTGGCAACGCGGGCCATCTGCTTGGCCATTTCCAGGTCGCCGTTGTGGTTGACCCCGGCCTCGGCAATGATCGTTACGGGCATAACGGGCTCCTTTCGGTGCGTTAAGACTGGGTCTCCAGCTTGCGGCGCATTTTTTCCAGTTCTTCCAGCTGGCCCATGTCCATCCAGCTGTTTTCGCCAATGGGGTAGACGCCGACTTTCTCGCCGGCGGCGCGGTAGCGCTCGATCACATCGGGGAACCCGATGACCTCGCCGTCGCGCATCTCCTCCACCACGCGGGGTTCCACCACGTAGACGCCGGTGTTGGTCAAAAAGTCCAGCTCCGGCTTTTCGCGCATGGCGGCGATGCCGCCGTCCTGGCCCAGTTCCACCACGCCGTAGGGCACCGTGTAGTGCTTGAACGCGCAGATCATCGTGACCAGGTTGCCGTGTTTTTTGTGGTACTCGTAAATATCGCCGAAATCCACATCCAGCAGCGTGTCGCAGTTGGTAAAGAAAAACGGCGACTGGATCTTGCCCTTGAGCAGGCACAGCCCGCCGCCGGTGCCCATAAAGACGTCCTCGTCGGCAAAATGCACGGTGTAGTCCTTTTCCAAATCGGTGAAATAGGACTTGATCATGCCGCGCTTGTAGTTGACGATCATCGTGAAATCATGGCAGCCGAAATCGCGGAACCGGTCGATGATGAGTTCCGCAATGGGCTGCTCACCCACGGGGATCAGCGGCTTGGGCAGAATTTTGGTGTAGGGGTACAGCCGTGTGCCAAGGCCCCCGGCCATCATCACGACGGGGATATCGACACGCTTGCGGTTGTCGACGTCCAGCTTGTAAGCAAACACAATGTCGGTGATGACGCCGCGCTTGTCCAGAATCGGCAGCGCGTCGATGCGGTGGGTCTGCAGCACTTCCCGTGCGCGGCCGCGCTCGGCAATGGGCAGGCTCAGCGGGTGGTAGTTGGCCGCACGGTCGACGGTCTGGTCCGGTGTGCCGCCGCGCAAAAAGAATTTGCGGATATCGCCGTCGGTCAGCGCGGCCTGCAGCCGCCCTTCCGGCGCAATAAACAGGATGCGCTGGCCGGTCTCGTCCAGCTTGCGCAGCGCCTCCAGCACGGTGGCGTCGGGCGCCAAAAACAGTTCCTCTACCCGGATCAAAGGCAGGGGCCCCCTTTCGGTCGTTGGTTTTACAGCGCCAGCACGGCCTGGCACACGCGCTCGCAGTCGTCAAGCGTCAAATTGGTCGAGCAGGGCAGGTTGACGATGTACCGGCGGTAGTCCTCGGCTTTCGCCAGGGCGTAGGCTTCGTTGCGCGGGTAGTCGGCCTGCTCGGGGATCAGCGCCCACACCGGCCGCGTCTGGATGTCCTGCGCCTGCAAACGGGCGATGACGTCGTCGCGGTCCAGGGCGGTGTCTTTGAGGTACAGGCTGAAGAACCAGCGGTTGGGGCGCACGCCGTCGGTCACAAACGGCAGCATGCGCAGCCCCTGCACGCCGTCCAGCCGGGCGACGTAGTGGTCGTACAGCTCCTTTTTGTGGGCGATGAAGCCTTCCAGCCGCTCCAGCTGCGCCAGGCCCAGGCAGGCCTGCACGTTGGTCATGCGGTAGTTGTAGCCCACTTCGTCGTGCTTGAACTGCAAAAGGTCAGTCTTGGCCTGGGTCGAAAGATGCTTGGCGTGTTCCAGCCAGTCAGCATGGTTGGAGACGACGGCCCCGCCCGCGCCGGTGGTGATGATCTTGTTGCCGTTGAAGCTGTAGCAGCCAATATCGCCGATGGTACCGGCGAACTTGCCGGCAAACGGCCCGGCGGTATAGCGGGTGCCCAGGGCCTCGGTCGCGTCCTCGATCAAAACCAGGCCGTAGCGCTGCGCCAGTTCCACCAGGCGGGGCATGTCGGCCATGTTGCCGAACACATGCACAACTTCCAGCGCTTTGACGTGCGCTCCGGTCGCTTTGTTGTACAGCTTGCCGCCGCGCAATTCGCAGCGGGTGCGGCAGAAATCCTCCACCGCGTCGGGGTCGATGCACAGCCGGTCGTCGCAGCCGATGAACACCGGCTCCGCCCCCACATAGCGCGTCAGCGGGCTGACGGCGGCAATAAAGGTCAGCGCCGGTACGATCACCTCGTCCCCGCGCGTGATGCCGGCGGCCATGGCGGCCAGGTGCAGCGCGCTGGACCCGGCGTTGCAGGCTACGGCGCGCTCCATGCCTACGTAGCGGGCCAGCGCCTGTTCAAACTCGGTCACTTTGCCGCCGCTGGTGGACACCCAGCCCGAGGTGATGGCCTCGCCGGCCAGTTCGGCCTCGCGCGGGCCAAAGTTGGGGACCGAAAGCGGGATAAATGCAGCCATAGGGAAAGCCTCTCTCTCCAAACGCCGCACAAGCGGCGAAACTTACAAAAATACATTGTTATTATACTGCATTTGCCCGTAGGCGGCAAGTACAAAGTGCCGCACGCCATGGCGCCTGCCGGCAAGTTTACGACGCGGCTGTTCCAAACAGAGGGCTGGCATAGTATAATACGATCAACAGGAAACCGAAATGGGAAATCTTGGAGGAAAATTGTGGACTTCGAGCATGTTTGTTTTATAAACGGGACGGCGTATGCCGGAAAATCGACAATGGTTAAATTGCTGGCTGAAAAGTATCACGGTATTGTGTGTGAAGAGAATTACCATGACCAGTTATTAGCTGAATTGAATAAAGATGAATTGTATCGCCTATATATCACAAAAACACATCTCTCAATACTCGTTATAATCC
>LHCFC04200__coassemble_152_pt1 | contig 86198 bp, 67 predicted proteins | sample LHCFC04200__metabat2_high_PE_045 | metagenome-assembled genome bin LHCFC04200
AAATCCATAGGGGTTTACCCTCCTTTCTGCCCCTCCCGCACAGGACGGGAGGGGCTGGGGTTTTGGGGTGACAGATTAGCCGAAAAGCCCGGTGAGCTGCGGAACAAGCAGCATACCGATCAGGGCAACGCCGCCGCCAGCCATGAGCTGCTTCATACCCTGGCTTTTTGCACCAGGGTTGTCGTTGCCGTAACCTTCCAGAAGGTTAATCACGCCCCAGATACCAAGGCCAGCGCCCAGGGCAATCACGAGAGTCTGAAGAACATCCACAGCAGAGTTAAAGAATTCCATAATGTACCTCCATAAAATTTGATTGATTTTTGATTGATTACGGAAGGCACACATTTTCCTCGAAGGTAATCAACCGCCGGTTTCCTCGGCGGCTTCGTCCCCGGACAGGTCTATCGAATAGGCTGCAAATTGTTCGTCCGGCCTCAATTTGAGCCTGGCAGACAGAAAACGCTCTATGTCGAAGGCGTTTTTCTTGTCGTAGTCGGATAGGTATTTGTAGTTCGGATGTTTGGTAATATCAAACTTCTCCGAAAGGAACGGCCTTACGCCGCGCAGTTGCAGGATGCACTTGCCGCCATCCATAACGGCCAGCTCATCCTGGCTCATCAGCTCTTTTCCGAGCTTCTGGTAATTGAGAGAGTGGGAGGTTTCCCGCCCACGGCTCTCGCCGGTATTGTAGGTGTCGATTGTCTCTTTCCCAAGGGATGCCGCCAGCTCCTTTAAGGTGGTCGGCTCCTTGCCGCCCAGGAATACCGTGGCATCCATGTTTCCGATGATGGTGTCGGCGTTGTCTTTGTAAATCGCTTTAAGCTGGCTCTGCGCCTGGAGGACGAGGCAGGCGGATACCTCACGACTTCGGATGGTTGCGACCAGTTTCTCCAGCCGGGGGATCTGCCCGATGTTGGCGGCCTCGTCTATGAGGCAGCGCACATGGACCGGCAGCCTGCCGCCATACACATCATCCGCCTTCTCACACAGCAGGTTGAAAAGCTGGGAGTAGGCCATAGCAATCAAAAAATTCATGCTGTCCTCGGTATCGCTCATTATGAGGAACAAGGCTGTCTTGCGATCTCCGAGGGTGTCCAGTTCCAGCTCGTCATAGGCGGTCAGGTCCCGGACCTCCTGAATGTCAAAAATAGAGGTCCTGGCCGCCGCGCTGATAAGGATACTTTTGGCTGTCTTACCTGCGGCGAGCTTGTATTTTTTATACTGGCGCACCGCAAAGTGTCCGGGCTGGCGGCTTTCCAGCTCCTTGAACATCAAATCCACAGGGTTTTCAAATTCCTCATCGTCCTCTCGGACCTCCATCGCATTAATCATTTCCAGCAGGGTGGAGAAGTTCTGTTCCTCCGTTGGGGCCTCATAATGGATGTAGCCGATCAGCGCCGTAAACAGCAGCGTCTCGGCTTTGACCCAGAAATCGTCCCCGCCCTTGCCTTCGCCTTTGGTGTTCGCAATCAGCGTTGTCACCAGCTTCAGGATGTCCTTCTCCGAGTGGATGTAGGCGAAAGGGTTGTAGTGCATGGATTTTTTCATGTTGATGGTGTTCAGGAAACGGATGCGGTAGCCGAACTTTTGCAGCATTTTCCCGCACTCGATGAGGATACTGCCCTTTGGATCGGTGACTACAAAGGAGGTCGGATAGGTCTTGGAAGTACACTGCATCAGGTTGGGTTTCAACCAGAAGCGTGTTTTCTGATGTGATTACCGGGCCGCTTTTTATCAGCCCCTCTGGAGCTTTCGCCCATTTTCAGCGGCGTGTCCATTCACGCCCAGCATAGCATATCTTTTTGCCCTGCCGTATCCGGCAGGCCAGCCGGCAGCGCGGCCTCGTGGGGCTGTTATATTCTGCAAGGCAGGCTCAAGCCCTATGCGTTGCGTGTGTCCCGCTTTTTAAGGCGGGCCTTCCACTCCGGTCAGGACTGCAAAACCCTTCCAGATTTCTTCCGCGCTGATACTCTTAACTTACTTGCTGGCTTCGGTTAAGACGGCAATCGGCCCGTACCCCATGCAGGGTCAGGTGCGGGCCTTCTACCACTTCCAGATCCGCCGATAATCAAAACATTCTTATTCCTGGCTGTCCTGGGGTCCTTGGGGCGGCTGTTCATCGTCAGCCGTTCCGTCTGGGTGAGAATGATGTTATTCTCAAACACCGGGTCCATAAACGGCTTGATGTCCTCCGCCGTACCCCAGCGGGCCGAACCGTATTCCATGTTCTTGCGGTACTTCTTGGCGTTCTTGCCCTTGAAGTAAACAGCCAGCCGCAGGGCAGCCCCGCAGCAGAGGCCCACCAGCAGGTCAACCGGGTGAAAGCTGGGGAGTGCTGACTGAAAAGCGGCGGCAAATCCATCCATTAGGCCCAGCAGCTTGGCCGAAGCGTCCGCGCCCGGAGCCAGCCGCCACGCCTCGCCCAGCTTGGTAGCATATAGGCCGATCAGCAGATAAGGCAGGTTGGGGAGCAGAAGTTTTTTCAAATCGAGCTGTCTCATCGTTCCTGTTCCCTCCGTTTCTCACGGTTCGGGACCGGGGCTTTCACCAGCTCCTTGAACTTCTTGAGCTTACCCAGCACAGACTCCCGGCGCTGCTCCTTTTTCAGCCGGTTCTTGGAATACTTCTGGAAGGCGGCGTTCATACTCGCCTCGCTGGGAGCCTTGAAGAAAATCTGATACTGGCCCTTTGCCGTTTTATAGACCGCATACTGGACCTTGTACTCGCGGGCAATCCGGTCAAAACTCCGAAGCCCCTTGTCTTGCAGGTCGATCTCCTTCATATCGCCGTACTGCTTTTTCAGGTCCTCCATGCTGACCCTGCCGTATGGCTTTACATCGTCCGGGCTGTCCCGGCTCTTTTGCAGCTTCTTGTTCTTGCGGTGGGCCAGGTACTTGGAAAGCGCCGCTTTCAGGACCCGCCCGGTGAACTTGGTGGCATTGACCGTCAGCGTCAATGTCCTGTTTTCCACTTCTTCCTGCATCAAAATCACTCCCTTCTGTCAGGATGAAAGCGGCGGCCCCGTCTAAGGCGGGACCACCAGACGACGGAGCAGGTATTTCCCCCGCATGGGTCAGGCTCCCTTTTTGCCGCCATCCTCGCGGCCCTGGCCCTTGACCGTCAAAATACCGTCCAGGGTGGTGGCGGTGATCCGCAGCCGCTCGGCTACGGCGATGTCATTCTTCATGGCCTCATCCACCGTACCGCCGCAGACCACCAGCACAGAAGCGCGGCGGAGATAGTCGCGGGCCATGTCGATCCCGTCCTTATGCTCCTGGGGGATGCTGTCCTTCAAAAACAGCGGAAGGAACAGAAGCGGGCAGACCGGGGAAAATCCGGCCTCGTAGACCAGGCGGCAGTATTTGGCGGCGTTTTCGGTGTTCTCAAACTCGTTGTCGCCCCAATGGGCGGTGATATACGCAAGCGGGCGTTTCATGCAAAACTCCTTTCTCCCCATGTCCGGGGTGCAGAAAAGGCGGCCCTTATGAGCCGCCTCCGTAAAGGTCGTGATTGACCAGCATCGTGTAGTGATTGTCCAGAGAGGACGGTGCATTGAACAGCGCCGCCATCAGATATGCCTTGGTGTTCCAGACGCGGGTGGTGTTTTCGTGGATACCGTCCAGCACTTTCTCGATGTGGGAACAGGTGATCTTCGCAAACCGCTGCTGAACAAAAGCGGTGGGGTATTCCGCATCCCGCCCGATCTTGATGGTGGGGCTTTTGGTCAGCGCCACTTCCAGCATGATTTCCACGAACTCGTCTATCTGTTCCCGGTTCAGGGAATTGCAGATATGCTCGTACTCAATCTGATCCCTGATTTCTTCTCGTTTCTCCATCACTTCCGTCTGTCCGTCCGTCTCTGCCGCCGCAGGCGCAGAAGGAAAGAATGAATGAGTATTTGATCCATGAGTATTTGATTTTTGGATATTTGATTTCTTAGTATTTAATTGCGGCGGGTTTTCCGTATCTGGTACAGCCATATCTGGTGTTTCCATATCTGGATTTACCATATCCGGGTTTTCCGTACCTGGTGAAGCCGTATCTGGCGGGGCCGGTTCCGGCTGGGGCTTGACCGGCTTCTCAAAGATGGTGTACTCGGTATCGGTGATCCGGCCATTCTTGCCCCGAAGCTGCCTGCGGGTCAGATACCCCGCGCTTTCCAGCTCCCGGAGGGTCTTGCCAATCGTCTCCACGCTTTCCTTGCAGATGGAGGCCAGGCCCCGCGTGGTGTAATTCCACTCATCCGGCAGGGAGAGCATCATGGAGAGAAGCCCCTTGGCTTTCAGGGTCAGGCCGGTATCTTTCAGGTGGTAGTTGCTCATCACGGTGTAGTCCCGTGTGCGCTCTACGCGAAAAACTGCCATATTCATCACTCCCATTCTGAAAGGGCGGCCCGGCCCTGGGGCCAGCCGCCTTACTGGTTACGGTTCATAGACCGGCTGGGTATGTTCATACACCGGGCCGCACAGCCCGTTTAAGTCCTCCACAAGCTCGCCCAGGTCCAGGCACAGCTCGCTGTCCATGACCGGCGTATCCTTGATGGTGCGGTACTGCGTGATGTAACCGTCATGGTCGTAGTTCACGCTCACGCAGGAGACAACGGCCAGGGACATATCTTCCAGGAGCCACAGCTCCAAGGTGCGGGTGGCCACCACGATCTCCATTGTCACCTGGTCGGTTTCCTCATACAGCAGGGTGGCCTTCTGGCGGAACAGGTCCTCGCCCCGGTAGTTGAAGGACCGTTCCTGCCTGCCCTGGGTGATGTAGGAATACACCGTTGTGGCATTGTGGCGGACCACCTGCAACAGACTGTAAATGTCCAGGCTTTCCACCAGCTCGGCGGCCTCGTCCTCGGTGTAGCAGCCTTCCTCCACCGCCTGCTGAAACAGATCGTCAAAGGTTTCTTTCAATGCTTCATAAGCGTCCATACTTAAATCCTCCTATGGGTGAGCCTGCCATCAATGGCGGCGTTTTTTGGGTTTGTCGGGCAGGATATGCCCCTCGATGATTGCAGCGTGGCGGCGGATCTGAAGCTGGCCCTGGCGTTCCAGGGACCGCATCCGGGCATACTCGTCCTCGGTCAGAAACAGCCGCTTATACTGGCCCCTGCGCCCCAGGGGGCAGTGGGTAGACAGGATGAGAAATTCCGCCATGTGCCGGGTATCGTCCTTGAACCGTTCCACAGCCAGCAGGTCGTGGCCTTCCAGCGGGAGATGCAGAGGTTTCATGCCTTGCGCCCCCTTTCGTGAATATCCAGGACCGCACAGCCATACCGGGCGATGAGCAGGGCGTTCACGATCATGCGGAGCGCCGCAGCGTCCACAACCTCGGCATCCGCCAGGTCACGGGTTGTCAGGCCTCCCGCGTTGGTGTAGATGCCCCGCGCAGCGATATAGAGGGTGTAATCGTGGGGTGAAATCTCATGGAGCCTTGCATAGTCGAACTCCGCGCCCCGCCTGCACAGGCAGTTTCCGGCGCGGCGGTAAATGTCCTCATCGGAAGTGAACAGGAACATGACCGCAAAGAAAGCAGGCGTGTCCCGGCGCTTGCTGTGGCCCAGGTGGATTTTCACGCCCTCCATGCGCTGCCGGTGGCGCTCATCCTTCCAGAGCATACCGGGGAAATCCCGGATCAGCGGTTCCAGGCGGGCCATCAGGCGCTTATCGTGGGGAAACATCTGCCGGACCACCTCTGCATAGCCCACAACGCCCGCCTCAATGCGCTCGGCCATCCAGGGGCAGCCGCAGGCGGTGCAGCCAAATTTCTTGACATACTCGGTGCAAAGTTTGCAGTCTACATCTGCCGGTGTGTATTTGAAAGTGTTGATATACATGGATACCTCCTTGTGAAAATGAAAAGGCCGGGCAAATGGATCGTCCGGCGGGTTAGGTGTATTCGGTTTTACCGCTCCTGGCTGCGCTGGCGTTTCCTCTGCCATGCCTCAAGCAGCTTGATGATGGTGTTTTCCATTTGCAGGGGCGTATAGGATTTTGGAAAATACTTGCGTATGCGGTCCCCGTCAAAGGTCAGGCTGAACTTCTCCGGCTTCTTTTCCTCGGACATGATTGCCAGCATACTGTCCTCATTGAGCCGCCCGGCCTGGCTGAATTTCTTCATCCGCTGGGCCTGGGAGAGTGACGGGGTGGCCTGCTCATAGTCTATCGTGGTGACGAGCATCTGCTGTTCCTCCGGTTTGAGCGCCGCAATTTGATAGGCGGGTGAAAGGGCAATCTTGCCATCATCCACCATCTGCATCAGCTCCGGGACCAGGTTCGTCAGGGAAATATAATTGCGGACCGTATCGCCGCTGACCCCCATCTGCTGGCCGATCTCATCATCACTTCTCAACTTCGCCGAAATTTTCGGCGAAGTCAAATCGTTTCGTGCGCCCTGCCGCTTGATAGCCTCCAGCTTCATCTTGTACGCCTTGGCCCTTTCGCTGGGAAGGATGTTCTCCCGCTGAAGGTTGCTGTCCACCATGATGATGGTGGCCGCGTCCCGGTCCAGGTTGCGGATCAGGACCGGCATCGTGTCCAGACCGGCCTGCTCACAGGCGTATTTGCGCCGGTGTCCGGCCACAATCTCATAGCCGCCTTCCTCGCGGGGCCGCACGATGGCAGGGACAATCACGCCATACTCTTTGACGCTCTGGATTGTCTCTTTCATTTCCTCATCGTCCCGCACCTGAAAAGGATGGTCCGGGAATGGGTGAAAGTCCGTCAGCGGCAGGCGAACCACCACTTCTTCCTGGGGTGGCTGCTGGGCAGGCGGGGCGGTTTTCTTTCGTCCCCTGGCAGGTGACGCGGGCTTATCGCTCAATGCTTCTCACCTCCATTGAGACACAAAAAGGAGGCCCAGCCCGGAACCTCCCTTCGCATCTGATTTTAGGCATAGAAAAACGGACATCAGCAGAAACACTAATGTCCGTCAATACATCGGCCCACAAGAGCCGCTATATTCAGTTGTCCGGCTGCACACAGGGGAAGGCTCCGGCGGAGCCTGGCACACATCACGACAGTTCTCTTTGCCACTTCATTCTCTTGTCGTTCCCTGTATTTTGCCCTTAATTTTTCCCTCACGAGCGTCCGTGAGGCCATAAAAATGCGGTAATGTTCGATAACAGCCCATAACACCTTTGCATGGATAAATTGGCGTATTTTCAAGGGTTTTCGGGGGGTTAATAACACCCGATAACGCCTCTCGGAAGGTGGTGAAATTTCAAAGGGCTAATTCGAATTTACAACATGGAAAAATCTACGAACCCCTCTAAATTCATCTGGATGCGCTTCTTCAAATCGCGATAAAATCATATCCAACAAAAATCTTGCTTCCGCATCTTCTGAAAAAATGGGTATAACCTTATCTCTGTAAATATCTTCGTGCGTCATAGAACTAAGGTGCATTTTTATTTTATAAATATCAATATCGTCCATTTTTACTACGTTTGTAATGTTATCTACTAAATAGAGAACATTATCCCTGCATGATAACATTGTTTCTAGCAAAGACATGCTATGCGTTGTAAAAACGATTTGAATTTTGTATTTACTTGTAAAATCACGAAATAGATTGAGCAAGTTGATTTGCAATGCAGGATGTAAGGTTGCATCCAATTCATCAATCAACAATATGCTTTCGACAGCTCTTGATGACGTAATTGAATCGAAGTAATATTTTAGAGAAACCAGTGCTGTAAGAATGATGTACAGATTATCTTCACCAGCAGATATGGTGTTTGAATCTATACCTTCGTAATTACTGGAAAAGTCTGCACGTGTTTTTATGTCGCCCATTTTTTGGGTACTAGATGGCGTAACCTCATAATGAGTAAAACGCTTATAAATTGTTGCAATCTCTTGCTGGTATTTATCTGGCAAACTTTTCTTTATATCGGAAACAGCATCGTCGTTCTGATATTCTCCAAAAGGGAGTAGCCTAGATAAGCCCAAATAAATCACCGGACATGCTGGCAGTGTTTCGTGCGCACCAACCTGATATTTCGGTTTCACTGCATATCGAGAGCTTGCGGCCGAATTATGTCTCCGAAATCCAAGGGTCTTTCCATCAAAAAAGTCTACGGTAAAAAGAATTCCGCTTACTCCGTGCGCGGGGTCATTATATTTCTTGTCTCCTCTAGTCAGGCTCTCTACTTTTGGGTTGGTTACTGCATTTACTGCATTTATCGTCTGTATACATTTGGGGTCATTAATCCACGCACAACTTTTATTTACTGCTTGGAACGAATTGCTAAACAGATGCAGTAATGACGTTTTGCAAGTCCCATTGGTCCCAGATATTGCATTGATATTTTCCGAAAACTCAAAATCAATATTTTTGAGTTTTCGGTACTGTTCAATGTGCATATGCTTTATCATGTTTCCTCCTTCCCTATGCCGATAGCACAACTGTACTTTCGGATAAGAAACAATAATTTTCACATACCAAAGACCATTTTGTGACTAAATATTGTGAAGCAATAATATTCCCAAAGTGCCACCATCTTGACTTAAAAGGAGCACCGTGTAAGAAAGAAATCCCTTAATAATTATAACATAATATTATATCAATTTTTTAACTTAGGAGCAATAGTTTTTTTGCAAGACTTGATGCAAACGTAGAATCTGTTTTTGCTTAAGTCAGCTAGTATTCTTTCAATGAAGAATACATCAATGCTTTTCGCTAATTCGGACCATTATCGAATAGAGTCAAATCTATATGCCCTAACCCGAAAATATGAATCAAATATGCTTGTTTACGGTAAAATATCCGCATATAATATATCAAAGAAGGTCGTGAAATACGTATAATCAATTCTTTATTAAGGGATATTCCAACAGGAGGATATACCATGGCTGACATGAAGAAGGAACAGGAACGCGAGGAGCTGCATCGGGCGATCTGGGCGATTGCGGATGAGCTGCGCGGTGCCGTGGATGGCTGGGATTTCAAGAACTATGTGCTGGGCACCATGTTCTACCGTTACATATCGGAAAACCTGAGCAGCTACATCAACCAAGGCGAGTGGGAGGCCGGCAACGACGGCTTTGACTACGCCAAGCTGACCGACGCCGAGGCCGAGGAAGCCCGGAAGGGCCTTGTGCAGGAGAAGGGCTTTTTCATTCTTCCCAGTGAGTTGTTCTGCAATGTCTGCGAAAGAGCCCCCGGGGATGAAAACCTGAACGAAACGCTGGAAAGTGTGTTCCGGCATATTGAGGAATCGGCTCAGGGCACCGTGTCGGAGGGCAGCTTTGCCGGACTGTTTGACGATTACGACGTGAACAGCAACAAGCTGGGCGCGACGGTGGCCAAGCGCAACGAGAAGCTGGTCAAGCTGCTCAACGGTGTGGCGGCCATGAACCTGGGCGAGGTGAAGGACCACGACATCGACGCCTTTGGCGACGCCTACGAATATCTGATGACCATGTACGCCAGCAACGCGGGCAAATCGGGCGGTGAGTTCTTCACCCCGGCGGATGTGTCCGAGCTGCTGACCCGGCTGGGCACGGTGGGCAAGACCCAGGTCAATAAGGTGTATGACCCGGCCTGCGGTTCCGGTTCGCTGCTGCTGAAAGCGGTGAAGGTTCTGGGCCCGGAGGGGGTCCGGGTGGGCTTTTACGGGCAGGAGATCAACATCACCACCTACAACCTGTGCCGCATCAACATGTTTTTGCATGACATCGGCTACGACAAGTTCGATATTGCCTGCGAGAATACCCTGACCAATCCCCAGCACTGGGACGACGAACCTTTTGAGCTGATCGTCTCCAACCCGCCGTATTCGATCAAGTGGGCGGGGGACGAGGACGCCACCCTCATCAACGACCCGCGTTTTTCCCCGGCGGGTGTGCTGGCCCCCAAGAGCAAGGCGGACCTGGCGTTCATCATGCACAGCCTGGCATGGCTGGCAACCAACGGCACGGCGGCCATCGTCTGCTTCCCCGGGGTGCTCTACCGGGGCGGTGCCGAGAAAAAGATTCGCCAGTATCTGGTGGACAACAACTTCATCGACTGCATCATCCAGCTGCCCAGCAATCTGTTTTTCGGTACCAGCATCGCCACCTGCATCATGGTGCTGAAGAAGAACAAGACCGACAGCAAGACCCTCTTCATCGACGCCACCAAAGAGTGCATCAAGGTGACGAACAACAACAAATTGACGCCGGACAACATCGCCCGCATCGTGGACACTTTTGCCGCCCGGCGGGAGGAAGCCCATTTCTCCCACCTGGCCAGCCTGGAGGAGATCGCCGGGCAGGAGTACAACCTTTCGGTTTCCACCTATGTGGAGGCCGAGGACACCCGGGAGAAGATCGACATCACGGCGCTGAACGCCGAGATTGCCCAGATCGTTGCCCGGGAGCAGGCGCTGCGGGACGAGATTGATAAGATCATTGGGGAGATTGAAGGGTAATGGCTATTATTGAAAAGGACAAACCGCTGCCGCGCCATACCCGTTTAGACTATGATGAATGCTATGCCAAGCTCGTTCTGGAAAAGTTTTTCCCGGATGAATACAAAAATCTGGAGTTGAGCGATCGCCCGGATTTGCGGGACAATGCGCGAAATATTGGTATTGAGGTAACCTCCGCCTATCCACCTCACATGCAAGAAGCTCTGTTTATTGGCGCTGATATTCCTTATCGAAGCGAGGAAGAAAAGAAAAAGGGGCTCAATCAATTAGGAAAATTGGGATACGAATATACACAATATGGCATGTTTTCTCCAAGTTTTTCCTATACATGGGCAGGTAATACATACCCTGATATTGAGAAAGCATTGTGTGCTCCCATCATTGAAGTGGTGAAGAAGAAACTTGATAAGCTGAATGCTGGCGGTTACGATGAATTACAGCAATATAATTTGTTTATTCAAACAGAGCCTAGTATTGATGAATGGATGCCGCCGAAAATCATGGAAAGATTATTGACTTTGTCTAATCGAGAGAAAAGATACGCCGTAATCTATATGTTGGCGATAACCGATTTGCTGATATTTGATATAGAATCTCAAACGTGGACAAGGCTGAAAACAGGAACCAAGTTGTATGGCCTAGGTGACCAAGCCCGTGCTATGGTGGAAGAAGGTGAAAAACAATGAGCCGGTTGGAGGAACTGATTCAGCAATTTTGCCCGGAGGGGGTTAAATACTATAAGATAAAAAATGTTTTTTCCCGTCTCAAAGGCACACCGATTACTGCCTCAAAAATGAAAGAAATTGCTTGTCCGGATGGAGAAATCCGTATTTTTGCCGGTGGCAAAACAATAATTGATGCCCATGAGAAGGATATTCCCAAAGCAAATATCACTCGTGTTCCTGCGGTCCTTGTACAGTCACGTGGTATTATTGACGTCATTTATTATGACAAGACTTTTACGTTCAAAAACGAAATGTGGGCGTATTCCTCCGCTAATCCTGTAACAACTAAGTTCCTATATTATATATTAAAGAGCAATATTGATAAATTCAGAGAAGCAGCATCTGGAATGGGTTCCCTACCACAGATTTCTTTAGCTGTGACCGATGACTTTTGTGTTCCACTTCCCCCGCTGGAAGTCCAGCAGGAGATTGTGCGGATTCTGGACCAGTTTACACAACTCACCGCAGAACTCACCGCAGAACTCACCGCAAGAAAAAAGCAATATCATTATTATCGAAGCAAACTCTTAGCACAACAGACTAATGTACAAAAAGTTTCTCTGCGCTCGGTTGTTAAACATAGTTGTTCAGGAGCAACTCCCGCAAAGAGTAACAGCGATTACTATGAAGGTGGGACTATCCCCTGGCTGCGGACGCAGGATGTCCGCTTCAATGAGATTTACAGTGTGGATAGTTTCATCACAGAAAAAGCTGTCGAGGAAACTGCTGCAAAATGGATACCGGAAAATTGCGTCATTGTAGCCATCTCGGGAGCTACAGCGGGTCGTTGCGCTATTAACAAGATCAAAACAACAACGAATCAGCACTGCTTGAATCTTGAAATTGACGCAGAAAAAGCTCTTTATAAATATGTCTATTACTGTGTGTGCAATCAACATGAAGAACTGCTTTCCAAAAAGCAGGGAGCTCGTGGAGATTTGAACTCTTCTTTAATTTTAGGAATGCAGATTCCTCTTCCTCCTCTCCCCGAACAGCGCCGCATCGTTGCCATCCTGGACCGCTTCGACGCCCTCTGCAACGACCTGACCAGCGGCCTGCCCGCCGAGATCGCCGCCCGGCAAAAGCAGTACGAATACTACCGGGACAAGCTGCTGACTTTTAAGAAGAAATCGTCTGACTCCTTCAGGGGTGAGTAATTTGAGCAAAGAAATAAAAAAATGCCATATTTTTACAAAAGCAATATTCCAGATTTTTTTGTATGGCTTAGAAATTGGGGTGTTGTGCGGCGGTGCAACTTTTTTAAGTATAAAGTTTTTTGGCATTGAAAACACAATAACAACTATTGAAATCATGGAGAGGTTCGCGCTTTTTTATGGTTTCTATCAGCTTATCGTTTTTCTCGTTCTTACGAATTTGAACGATATTCAGGCAGATGAATATCTGGCGCTAAAAAACACGGCGGAACTTGCATCGCTCTCACTGGAGTCGAAAAGCGAGCAACTGGAGCAGCAAGTCAGATTATTGATCGATAAGCAGTTGGGAAACGATGTTTCCAACGATACAAATGTCCGAAAAAGTTATAGAAATATTGTGGCCTGCTTGAATCAGAACAATTTGGTTGGAATAAAGCAAATATATATTTGGGCAAGCCATTGCTCAGAAATGGCTACATTAAACTGGAGATTCTCTTTTCTTCTGCGGGCCTTTAAATAAGGGGGATATCATGAACTCCTATAACGTCATCGCTGCCACCACCGAGAACACGGTGGTTACCTCCTACGAGCCAAGCAAAACCCGGTCGGACAGCTACCAGAGCGAGGCCGCGCTGGAACATGCGTTCATCCAGCAGCTTACCCAGCAGGGTTATACCTATCTCGCCATCCACACCGAGGCGGAACTCATCGCCAACCTGCGCCGTCAGCTGGAAGCCCTCAATCACTACACCTTCACCGACGGCGAGTGGGACCGTTTTTTCCATGAAGCCCTGGCCAACCCCAACGAACACATTGTGGAAAAGACCCGCAAGGTGCAGGAGGATTTCGTCCAGGTGCTGCGCCGGGACGACGGCACTTCCAAAAACATCAACCTGCTGGACAAGAAAAACATCCACAACAACCGGCTGCAGGTCATCAACCAGTATATCGTCAGCCGGGACCAGGGCGCCCGCCACGACAACCGCTACGACGTGACCATCCTGGTCAACGGCCTGCCCCTGGTCCATGTGGAACTCAAGCGCCGGGGCGTGGCCATCCGGGAAGCCTTCAACCAGATCGACCGCTACCAGCGGGACTCCTTCTGGTCTGGCTGCGGTCTGTTTGAGTATGTGCAGATCTTCGTTATCTCCAACGGCACCAACACCAAATACTACTCCAACTCCACCCGGTTCAACGCCATCGGCGAGGCCAAGTCCGGCCGCAACAAAAAGACCAAGACCAGCAACAGCTTCGAGTTCACCTCCTTCTGGGCGGAAGCACAGAACAAGATCCTGCCTGATCTGGTGGACTTTACCCGCACCTTCTTTGCCCGGCACACCCTGCTCAACATCCTGACCCGGTACTGCATTTTTACCTCGGAAAACATGCTCATGGTCATGCGGCCCTACCAGATCACCGCCACCGAGCGCATCCTCAACCGCATTGCCATTGCCAACAACTACAAGACCTACGGCACCCGGGAGGGCGGCGGCTACATCTGGCACACCACCGGCAGCGGCAAAACGCTGACCTCCTTCAAGACCGCCCGCCTGGCCAGTCAGCTGTCCTACATAGACAAGGTTCTCTTTGTGGTAGACCGCAAAGACCTGGACTACCAGACCATGAAGGAATACGACCGCTTCGAGAAGGGCGCCGCCAACAGCAACACCTCCACCGCCGTGCTCAAGCGCCAACTGGAGGACCCCAATGCCCGCATTATCATCACCACCATCCAGAAGCTGTCCACCTTCATCAAGAAAAATCCCGCTCACCCGGTCTATCAGAGCCGCGTGGTGCTGATTTTTGACGAATGCCACCGCAGCCAGTTCGGCGATATGCATACGGCCATCGTCAAGCATTTCAAGAAGTACCATCTGTTCGGGTTTACCGGCACCCCCATCTTTGCGGTCAACGCTTCCACCTCGGGAAAAACGCCCTACTCCACCACCGCCCAGCTGTTCGGGGAACAGCTCCACACTTACACCATCGTGGACGCCATCAACGACCACAATGTATTGCCCTTCCGGGTGGATTACATCAAGACGATGGAGCAGGAGCCGGACATTGACGACAAAGCCGTCTGGGATATCGACCGGGAAAAAGCCTTCATGGCCCCCAAGCGGGTGGAGCTGGTCACCCGGTACATCCTGGACCACTTCGACCAGAAAACCTACCGCGGCCAGCGGTTCTACCGGTTCAACGCCCTGACCAACATCACCGAAGTGGCCGGCGGCAAGCAGGACGCCGTGGCGGAAATCAAGCAGGCCCAGCACCTCAGCGGGTTCAACTCGATTTTTGCGGTGGCTTCGGTGGATCTGGCCAAGCGGTACTACCAGGAATTTCAGAAGCAGATGGCCGCCGACCCCACCAAAAAGCTGCGGGTGGCCCTCATTTACAGCTACGGCGCCAACGAGGGCGAGGCGGATGGCATCCTGGACGAGGAAAACAGCGAGGATACCTCCGGCCTGGACCAGAGCAGCCGGGATTTTCTGGACGCCGCCATCCGGGACTACAACAAGATGTTCCGCACCAACTATTCCACCGACGGCGACAAGTTCCAGAACTACTACAAGGACGTTTCCCTGCGGATGAAAAACAAGGAACTGGATCTGCTCATCGTGGTGAATATGTTCCTCACCGGCTTCGACGCCACCACCCTGAACACCCTGTGGGTGGACAAGAACCTGAAAATGCACGGCCTGATCCAGGCGTTCAGCCGCACCAACCGTATTCTGAATTCAGTGAAGACCTTCGGCAACATCGTCTGTTTCCGCAACCTGCAAAAGAGGGTGGATGCGGCCATCGCCCTCTTTGGCGACAAAAATGCCGGCGGTATCGTGCTGCTGCGCAAGTTCCGGGATTACTACTACGGCTATACCGCTGCCGACGGCAAGGACAAGCCCGGCTACATGGATATGATCGAGGAACTGACCACCAAGTTCCCGCTGTCCGACCCACGCATTGAAGGCGAGCAGAACCAGAAGGCGTTTATCTCCCTGTTCGGTGCCATCCTGCGGATGCGCAACCTGCTCTCCTCCTTCGATGAGTTTGCCGAGAAGGAACTGCTGGACGAGCGAGATCTGCAGGACTATCTGGGCAGGTACCAGGACCTGCGGGACGACTGGCTGCAGCGGAGCAAGGGCGACAAGGAGGACATCACCGACGACATCGTTTTTGAGGTGGAACTCATCCGTCAGATCGAGATCAACATCGATTACATCCTCATGCTGGTGAAGAAGTACCACGACTCCCACTGCGACGACAAGGAAGTGCTCATCACCATCCGCCGTGCCGTGGACGCCAGCCCCGAACTGCGCAGCAAAAAACAGCTGATCGAAAACTTTATAGCGGGCGTCAACGAGGTGGACGATGTGGTGACCGAGTGGAACCGCTATGTCAGCACCGAGCGGGAAAAAGCCCTGGAACAGCTGATCCAGGAAGAAAAGCTCCGCGAGCCGGAGACTCGCAAGTTCCTGCAGAACGCCTTCCGGGACGGGGAGATCAAGACTACCGGAACCGATATCGATAAGCTGATGCCGCCCGTCTCCCGTTTTGGCGGCGGCGGTGCCCGCGCCAAAAAGAAGCAGACCGTCATCGAAAAATTGCAGAAGTTTTTCCAGCAGTTCTTCGGCATTGGTGGGGTGTCAATGGAAACATAGCAAAAGAGTCTGCAATATATAATTGACAAATTATCGTCTTTTATTTTGCACAAACCAGAAAGTATATCTTATATGATATTGACAAGGCATATCGTATAAGATATAATAGTCTTGCAAAGTAGGCCAACATGCTATGCGGGGAGGTGGCATCTTATTCAGGAAGTTGAACTATATTCGACTGCCGATGGCAAAGAGTTAGTGGCTGACTTTTTACGCAGTTTGCCACCAAATCTTCAGGCAAAAGCCCTCCGTGAAATAGATCTTCTTGCAGAGTTCGGCAATGCGCTGAAAGAGCCCTATGTCAAGCATATTTCCGGTGACATTTGGGAGTTGCGAATTCGATTTTCTAGTGATATTTCCCGCATCTTTTACTTCACTTGGCGTGCAGAAACTATCGTTTTATTGCATGGCTTTGTAAAGAAGACCCAAAAGACACCCCCACGAGAAATAGAAATCGCTAAAAAGCGTATGGAGGATTACAAAAAGAGGCACAGCTAATAAATTTTAATTATCAAACAGATATCTCAGCATGTCATGAAAGTAAAAGCTGCTCATGGAACCGAAGAATAGATAAAGATATAGTGATTAGTTTGAGCATAAGCTATGAAAGGGAGTAAATACTGTGAGATTCTGCGATTACAAGGAGGAAGTTTTTGCAGAGCATCCAGAAGTAAAAGCGGAATATGACCATTTAGCGCCGCAATATGAAGTTATAAGTGCTGCGATCGCTAGCCGAAAAGCTGTTGGGTGGACCCAAAAACAGTTGGCCGAAAAAATGGGCACCAAACAAGCCAATATTTCTCGCTTTGAAAATGGAAATGCCAACCCTTCGTTGGAATTTCTGCAAAAAATGGCAAATTCTATGGGGAAGAGACTGCATATCACATTTGAATAAGTCTAATTGTTGAAAAGCCACGCCGAATTTTCGGCGTGGCTTTTTCTTTGACTTTTCTGATGTTCAAGAACTTTGTTTGTGTAAATTGTAACTTAAAGCGCTATGTCCATATATTTTCAAATATCTGCGTTAAGTCGACCTATTAGTTCTTTTTCTTTTTTCAACAATGTTTTGACGATTCTCTTCACACAGTTGTAAACTGCATCATCGTAGCTGTCCGCTTCTTCAATCTGGTGCCAGCCAGTTCGGAAAATCCGTTTATAACGAAAGCTTTCCCGCCTCTTGTCCGAAGGTTTTGTCAGATCGATGATCCTTTGCATCTTTTTCATTTCTTCGTCCGGAATGTTCCAACCGCCTAATTCAAAAACGCCACAAAGCTGGTCCTCATGTATGCCAATCCAGTAGGCATAGATATGTTCATTGCCCCAGGAACTATTGGGGATTTGGAGTGGTGCAAGGTAATCATTCATTTTAGCTGTATAGAACTGTAAGAACGTGTTAGTGTTTTCCTCCATAAAGAACTCAATGACGCCTTCTTCAGACAAACGAGTAAGAGCGGCTCGTACCGCTTCTACCAGTTGTGTCCTGCTATCGGTTTTATGCTCGAAAATTAGATCCAGTGCCTTTTTATGTTTGGCATATATCTTATTGCAAACCTCAACCAATTTCCGGTCTTCCACAATATCCCTCCTGAGAACATCGAGATAGTTATCAATTACCAAGGCTACGTCAGGTGCCATTTCCATAGAATTTCGTAGTTCAGATAAGGACTCCATAACGTTCTCATACGTCAGAGTACTCCAATTTTCCGTATCACTGGGTTCTTCTCCATCTGGGGTAAGATATAAATAAATTTTTCGATATTGAGGATAATCGCTTTCCAGCGTTTTTCTGTATCTGGCCAACTGATTGTCGTGCTCATGGGAACCGATTTTGTTTTCGATTGCAATTGCATACCGTTCTGTGCTGGATATAAGTAGTAAATCAATATTTTTCCATTCCCGATACACGGAAAAGCTATATAAATCCATTAACAATGTTTCAAAGACATCATACCGCGTGCTATCTGCACGAACTACGTCCTGAAGAATGGATTTGAGTAGAGCATCTCCTAAACCGTGATTTTCATTGGGATTCAAAAGCCAACCAAGCATATTGCTATGACGAATTTCGGCCCTTGATATTTTTAAGATATCAAAGAGGTTAAAGCGTCTAGTCCACGGTAAAAGTTCATCCAGACAATCTATGTCCAGCAAAAAGTTCTGGAGGGCTTTTTCATCAGAAATTTGGATATCCGTTGCACTCATTATTGGCATTCACTTCCTTTTATCTTCCGCGAGTTCCTGAGATGGTTATGTATTCCGTGTTTTAGAAAGCCGCTTTTAACCCTTTTCGTATTCTATTTGACCCATTCTCTGGTGCAATAACTTCGTACGACGCAGGAATCGCAGTGCGGTGTAGCAGTGCAGATTTCTCCATAGTGGCTGGCACAGTAGCTCCAGAGGATGCTGTCGATCTCTACCATAGGTAAGCTGAGTTGTTCACTCATTTTGCGGACGATGTTGACAGCCTCAGAGGGAGTGGCCTGCTCCTGATCAGATTCTCCCATGCGGGAGGCTCCCAGAAAACGACACACATGAATATCTGGTTTGACCCCATCGATACCCACGTTGCGCAGATATTCCCAGGCAAGGGCCGGACCGATGCCATACAGCTTATGCTCCCCTGCGGACAGATCACGCACGATGTCCTCTGGCGGTGCGGAAATGACATAGACATCCATGCTGCCATACTCCGAGATTATCTTCTGGAGTATAGCTATATTTTCTTTCAGGTGGTTCATCTGCCGGTTGGTACACTGACTGGCGCAGGAAAGCTGTTTCAGTCCGGCAGTAAAGTAGCTCCCTTCTTGCGCCAGAACGGCCGGAACATCATAGTGGAAGAACAGTACATCCACCTGCGGTAGTTTGGGGGCAATGTGATGCCACTGTGCGTGGGCACTCAACTGTGCATAAATCAGCCCTCGCAAGTGTTCCTCAAAAGAGAATACCTTGCCCTGTTGCCGCTGGCGGACCAGCTGGGGAAATGTGGTAGAGTACAGCTTGCCGGATGCCTGCAAGAAATCTCGCATCACCAACAGGTAGCGGTAATCCTCTTTCTTGCGCACCGAGGTGAGCAGGATGCGTTTCTCAAATCCGCCGCGACGGGCAGCCTTGTCGGCCCGCAGCTGTTCTAGTTGCTCCAGCGTCCAGCCCCGTGCCCGGACCACGGCCTGCATGACCTCCAGCAGATCGGCCAGTTCCTCCAAAGATTTGCTCTCCTGGTATTCGGCCAATTCCTCGTTCAACTTTTCATCCAAAAGGCTCAAATATTCCTCTTGGGAAAGTGTTTCCCATGTACAGGCTTTTCCATCGGCCTCGATGATTTCGGGGATACGGTCTCGGACCAGTTTGTGGTAGGACTTGTTCATAATGGATTCACCTATACCTTCATCTTCCTCTTTCCAGTTTTTACATCCCGATAAGTCATAAACGTACACCGGGGATAGTTCTCACATCCTAAAAAACAACCGTATCTGCTGCACCGCTTTATAAGTTTTGCGCCGCAAAGGGGGCAAATCCTTTTATCAATACGTTTATTTTCCCACGCTACGATTTCGGCATTGCGCTTTTGGAGACGCTTTTCTTTGGGAATGTTAACATCCTCTATTTCCGCAATGCGTTCCTTTCCTGCGCAAAGAAGTGAGCGAATAATATCTCCTTCTTCTCCTTGAATGAAAAAGTACTTATAACAAAACACGCACTCCCGGCAATCCTGCACAAAATCAGCCCTAACGTTTTTGCCAAATACCCATGATTTTACAGGACAATGATCTACATAAATGCCTTCGTCACAATCCTCAAGACTTTTTCTTTCTGATAGCGCATAAATTTTTGTGGCAATTCTGTCGGCAACCACATTGTATTTCCACGTTTTCTCATCCGAGACTTTTAGCAAGATATCTCGAAGTTCCGTTTCAGTAACCATTCGATCTTTCTTGCTCAGATTGATTTCAATGGTTGATATCCCTGCCCTTTTCAGCTTTTCGAGTTTTGATGAATCGATAGCATGCGTGACATAGATTTCCACAAATAAGATTTTGCCACCAATGTGCAAAGCCACATCCGGGATGAAATTGTCATATCGCTGTTCTAAAACAACGCGGTCAATCGTTACCTCTTGTGCGGCACGATATAGCTGCGGGCTTCTATCAGAATCTGGAAATTCCACATAAACCGCCGGGATTGTAATCTTTTTGGTCTGCGATAAAATGTCCTTCGCCATGAGATGAAGAGAAGTTTCATAGCCATATTCACAGGTACTTCCCGAATGGTGCGCGAAATGGTGCATGACCTTGGTCCCCTTTTTGGCAACCAAGGGTTCCCCACAAGCCGGGCAAACACATCCGCACTTCAAGCCGCTTTCCACATCTTCTATGCTGATTCCCGCTCCATCTTTTATGGCATAAACCAAATTCAATCTGTTTGTTGCCATGGTTTGTTCACCGCTTTGCGAATTTAGCCAAACGTCTCACAAATTTTCTTTAAAATTTCCTCATCAGCTGGACAGAACTCGTACTCCCCAATCTCTTTCACCGTAATCCAACGGATATCCTTGTGCTCCAACTTTTGTGGAACGCCTTCCCGAATGGATGCATTAAACAGGGTCAAACGAACCGTCAAGTCCGGGTATTCATGGACTACTTCCATAAACGCTTTACCAACATCCAAAGTGATCGCCAGTTCTTCCTGACATTCACGAACAAGGGCCTGTTCCTTGGTTTCGCCAGGTTCCACCTTGCCGCCCACAAACTCCCAGAGCAATCCCCGTGCTTTATGAGCAGGGCGTTGGCAAATCATAAATTTGTTGTTATCCCAAATAAGGGCTGCTACTACTTCTGTCATAGGCTTTATTTTGTCCCAATTTGTGTTATTACGGCATCTAGATTGTCTAAAATAAACATTTGAGCAGCCTTGTTGTAAACTACTACTTGATATGGGCCATTAGCACTAACTCGATTTTCTATGCTAATTCCAATGTCAGCTCCGTTATATGTTGGACGCCGGACTTTCTTCCCAGTAGAATCTGTAGACACTGTCAAAAGTTCAATTTCGATTAACCAATCTAAAATATACTTATAGCTTAGCTTTTTCATTTTTTCCGGATCAATCAAATCATTGATTCGTCTAGTAATTTCGCTGATCGTAATTGGTGTCTCGGAATACTTAAATTTTTTTCGCGCTTCATAGTCAAGTGCAAAAGAATATTTTACGCGCTTGCTTTTGTGTGTGGATATTCCACCATTTTCCACCACCTGCCGCAGCACATCCGAAACATAAAAAAGGCATCGTGAAATTTTTACGTCGTTAATGGTATCGGAGTCTGGAACAGTCTTTCCCGTCAAAGGGTTAATTCCGTTGGCCAGCTTTTCAACGTATGCCTTTGCGATGCTGATTTTTTCAATTTCTGTCATTGCTAGCCTCCTTATCCAACCACCAGTTTATTTGTCTTTTTCAAAAATTTCGCAGGAATAGGCCGATCCAATTTCCAAGTGATATTCATGGGACGACTGCCTTCATGTTTCACATAGTTGGCAGTACCCAAGAAAGTGTAAGCCGCCGCTCCGCCATTGATTCGGTCTGATTTGAACTCTCGCACAAACAGTAGCACTTTGCTCCCACGTTCTCGGTGGTGGATGTACCGCTGCCCGGTTGGAGAATCCGCCGCCGTAGTACTCTGGCTCTGCCAGTGGAACAAGCTCTCGTTAATGGAGTAGTCGTTGTACATCGTCGTAGGCGAGTAATCCTTATCTGACTTATTGAGGGTTACAAAGAATACATCCAGCTTTTTCTCCGGCAGCCATTTCACACCTTCACGCACAGTAGACGGTTTCAAAAAATCCAAAGCTACCAGCAACTGGTCACGGGTATAAGTACAGTGCAGATCCAAAGGGCAATCAAATCCCAGATCTACTGGCTCATCAATAAAGTCAATTTGCTCGTACCGGTATCGCAGCAGCTCTTGCAGTTCTCCCAGCAAGACCGGACTGTCTGAAAGAGCATACAGGTGATCCAACACTTCGTCAGAAGCCCAGTCCTCGGCAGCCTTGCCCCATACAGTGACATAAAACATCTGAAGCATCCTTTGCTCCAACTCACCCAGCGCTGCAAAGTTTACATTGTCCAGCCGGGGCAGGAGTTCCAGCAAAAAGCGAATCCATCGCCGGGAATCGATCACCGCTAGACGCCCCATGGCTTTTGTGAGGGCTTCTTCTAAAGGCTCCTGAAAATCATCCATTACATCCGCACGAGCACAGAGTCGAGAAAAAGTAGAAAATTTGTAGATTGTCCGTGGGTCCAGATGATAATACTCCAGAAAATTGGTCAGCGTCAGCTCCAGACCACTGTCCTCCGTAAAACTGGCCACACGGGAAACCAGCCCTGCTGTGTTGCCATAGGAGGCCCGAATATTGTCCAGAATATACTTGGCCGCCTTCTTTTCCAACTGGATATAACAGCCTTTGGGAGCCGATACAAAGCCATCTTTGATCTCTCGGGTTACATTGCGGGAAGTGTTGGATAACAGTGCCGCAAACTTATCCTCAAAGTTGTACCGCTTATTTGCCTGGCCAATAAAGTCCAGCACTGTCAAACACTCTTTGTTCTCTGCCAGTCGCAAACCACGGCCCAGCTGTTGAAGGAAAATGGTCAAGGATTCGGTGGGACGTAAAAACAGCACCGTGTTGACCTCGGGAATGTCTACACCTTCGTTATAGATATCCACGACAAAGATGAAGCGGATATCTCCTCTAACCAACCGATCTTTGGCGGATTTTCTTTCTTCATCGGAAGATTTTCCGGTCAAGAAGATAGAAGGAATTCCATGGTCATTGAAATACCGGCTCATGAACTGGGCATGGTCAACCGTAACGCAGAATCCCAACCCTTTGACCTCGTCTATGTCCGTCACATACTTCAACAGAGAAGAAACCACCAGATCCGCACGGCGATTCGCCACTGCTCCGCTGAAGGTATATAACGCAGACAGTTCTCCCTTGTCATAGCCGCCAGCGCTCCACTTGAGCGTGTTCAGATCCACCGTATCGGTAACTCCGAAATACTGGAACGGACAAAGCAATTTGCGGTCAATGGCTTCCGGCAGCCGAATTTCGGCAGCAATGCGATAGTTAAAGTACGGCAAAATGCTTTTGCCGTCCATGCGTTCCGGTGTAGCCGTCAGCCCCAGTAAAATCTTGGGCTGATAATAGGAGAGCAGCTTTTGGTAAGTAGGCGCAGCCGCATGGTGAAATTCGTCCACAATTATGTAATCGTAGAAATCCAGGGCAGTTTTAGCAGTGAAATCCTGTGAGTTAAAAGTCTGGATAGACAGAAACAGGTAGTCGATGGTTTCCGGCCGGTAGTTTCCAACAAACAATTCACCAAAGTTGGCATCCTTTAAAACTGCTCGGAAGGTGTATAGACTTTGCCGCAGAATTTCTTCCCGGTGGGCCACAAAGAGAAGTCGGCAGGGTTTGCCCGGATTTTGTTTTCGGAATCGTTTGTAGTCCAGAGCAGAAATCACTGTCTTACCGGTGCCGGTGGCAGCCACTACCAAGTTGCGGGTATAACCGCGGACGGTCCGCTCTGCTTCTAATCTGTCCAGAATTTCCTGCTGATAAGAGTATGGCGTAATGTCCATGGTATAGAGGGATGTATTGTTTGCATCAAAATATTTTTCTGCTTTCAAAGCCCTCGCCAGACGCTCTTTCTGATCTTCCGAATAATACTCAAACTCATTGGAATTCCAGTAGCTCTCAAAGGTAGCAGCAATTTTGGTTATGGTTTCGGGGAGGTCTCTGCGTGTGACCTTTACGTTCCATTCCAGGCCGCTGGATATGGCGGCATTGGATAGGTTGGATGAGCCGACATACGCGGTGGTAAACCCGGTATTGCGGTAGAATACATAAGTTTTGGCGTGGAGCCGGGTACGCTTGGTATCATAGCTTACCTTTATCCGGGTATTGGGCAGCGCTCGCAGCTCCTCGATGGCTTTCACATCCGTAGCACCCATGTAGGAGGTGGTTATAATCCTCAATTCGCCGCCGTTTTGTGTGAACGCTCGCAGTTCATCTATCAAAAGACGCAAGCCGCTCCACTTGATGAACGATACCAGCATATCGATTCGGTCAGCGGAAAGGATCTCCTTTTTCAGCTCGGTGTACATCTGTGGCTCGTGTATGGCCCCTGTAAACAGGCTGCTCTGGGCAATGGAGGTCTCCGGGCGGCTCAGGTCAGCGGCCGTTTTTCCCGCCGCCAGTCGAGGGTCTTGTTCCCGTAAAAGAGCAAGAAGCTGCTCTGCCCGCTGGTCAACGCCCAGCGCGGCAAAGTCAGCTTCTTGTGTTGTGTTCTGAATGAGGGTGACAATCTGATTAGCAAGGGCAATTTGGGCAGAGATATCCCCGCCATTATCCAGCACGTTTTCCATGCCTTTTTGCACCACGTCTGTCAGATACTGTGCCAGCACCTTGGCCGCTTCCGCCTTATCAATGGGCGCAATGGATTTGCGGGCATCAGGAATATCTGACAGCTCGCTGGTTAAGGCATTGTTGATGACTTGTTCGTAGAGGCCGGGGTGAAGCATGGGGCACTTCCTATGTAGAATGTTTATTGGCTGCCAAATATGTCACTGCAAACTGCGGGCGGAACTTGCTATTTCTTTTTCTCGTCCATCTGCTGCTGTGTGATATCTTTGTAGTATGCTATATAACAGATATGTCAGATCTTCATCACTTTCGATTTTGAATGAATTGTTGTTTTGCGTCTGCCAAAGCACTGCCCTTATGTAGGCTTTACATCTATGAATTTCAATAGGCGGTATTGGAAATCTCTATATTGCCCGCTTTTCCTCAAATCAGGAAAAATAAGATTTGCCGATGTTGTATAATCAAAAACGTTGACAAAATCAATGCTGAGTTGAAGTTCGTATTTATTCACTTTCTCAAAGATTTTGCAGGGAATAATAAAACGAAACCAAGCATTTCCGCTCTGAGGAATATACACAGCTTTATCAATCCAATTTTGCATCCCGTAAATTGTACCGTTTACTTTATCTCTACATCCAGGATGTACTCGCATTTGAACGATAGGATACTTGCTATCATTTTCAAATTTGACATCTATATAATAACTTTCCTGCGACGAAAATTTATTTGCGGTAAGATCGATTAAAAATATGTTTTGGTTCTGTGCATGTGGATTCACAAAATTTTGTGTAGCACTACTTCTTTTTTCTAAAAATATAGATTTAGCCTCTACCATTGAAACATATTCTGCTTGTTGGATTTTTTTGTAGCTGCTCATTCAACTGATTTGACCTATCATTTTGTTTTATAGCGACTACCCCTAAAACTACAGTTCCAACACATGATAGAAGAGCTCCATAGAATGAAAGTACATCTTCAGCATGCCACTCTGTGACATACCCAGGTCCCATTTTGTATAACTCATTGATAACGAATGGGATCATAAAAACGACTATAGTTATTCCCACAATGGTTCCAGTTATTATCCTTGCACGTTGAATCGCAATAGGATGTTTAGAGCAGAAGTTCCTAAAACATTCTTTGGCGGGGCACTTGTTGGATTTTTTCCCTGCTTGTGACATAATGAAATAACACTTCCAGTTTCTTGATAATGTTTTTATTCATATGGAGGTGGGAAAATAATTATTATACTAGCAAAACAGCGCATGGAGCGGTTTTTATATCCAGCTATTTTTCAATTTTATGTTGTCTGGTTGCCTGAGCTCAAGCTTTGAAAACACATAATTATCCAAATATAATTATATCTATTATTAGTGAAATCACAACATATATTTTGTATTTTTTCAAACAAATCCATATTAGTATTTATCGGCTAATGGTCGTAATTGTTTTCCATTCTTTCCTGCGCAATCCGCAAAGCGAGATGCTCCTCCACATGGACGGGTTACATAGGTCACCACATAATCTGCATGGGCAATCATCCACTTATTTCGCCAGAGTATGGCATAGCGTTTGGGAACCTTTTCTATGCCTTCCGGCAACATGGTATCAGAGAAATCCTCATAAAGATTTGCAACCTTGGCAGAGGGCATATAAGCAAGAACAACGGCGTATCCGACTCCTGGATACGCCGTTGTTACCTCTTTCAGAACAGAACGCACCAGACGGTCAAAATTGCCCTGATTTCCAACATAGAACATGGTTACTCCGTGATTTTCGATCAGATCAATTACCGCCGCCCGGATTTTCGGTTTGATAGTTTCCGGGCTGTCACGGTGTCCAAAGAAGGTACATGCTTTCTTTTCCATACTTTTCACCTCAAATATAGGCTATACATAGCCTAATAGTAGCACGCATAGCCTATATTTGGCAACTGAGTTGTTTATTCTATATATGACAAACAATTCGGGGGAGGCGAAAGCGCATGGATACCGTTACTGCTGTCCGCAACCGTATTTTGGAATTGTGCGGAGAACGTGGTATCAGCATCAACAAATTGGCTACGATTTCTGCGCTTCCGCCGTCCAGCATTAAGAACATTTTGTACGGGAAAAGTCAAAACCCGAAACTGATTACGATAAAGATGATTTGCGATGGCTTGGACATCACATTAGGTGAGTTTTTCTCTACACCTGAGTTTGATAGTCTGGAACAAGAACTGAAATAGCAAACAGCCCCTACCTGTGCATCCATACACAGGTAGGGGCTGTCGCTTATGTCACGTTACAAAGTGGTAGTGCAGGCTATTCTTACAGCGGCTCCGCGTCAATCCAGTCAATGATGCCGTACACGTTTGCCGCCAGAGTGCAGCGCCAGACGGTACGGTTACGGACCTTGGCGAAGTCAATGGTGCATTTGCGGGGCGCGTAGCGTTCCCCGGCACCGCGCCAGCAGGCCAGGCGGATCTTCTCGCCGGTGTCCAGGTCGGTGAAGTAGCAGAACAGGCACATGTGCTTGCCCCAGGTGCGGTGATCAAGGCGCAGGCGGAAGATACCGGCCTTTTCTGGGCGCTGGTACTGCTGCAGGTTGGCTTTCATGCGTTCTTCATAAGAGGTCAAAATGCCGTAGGGATTCATAGTCTTTGTCCTTTCTGTGGTAGGTTGGTTATCGTTCTTCCCGGTGAGCGGCTTGCTGCTCCCGGTCGTTCAACAGTCGGATATTCTCCCGCATACGTTTGACACGGGCGGGGATTTGCTGGGCAGTTTTCAGCTCCTTTCTTGTTTCGATGATTTGTTTGGTCAGCTCATCCTTTTCCATGTGGAGGGCTTCACACTCGGTCGGGTCGCGGCAGCGGCGCAGACGGTTGCGACATTTAGTGCGCCGGGTTTCCAAGGCGGCCAGTTTTTGCTCCTGCTCCGATGCAAAAGCAGCTACCTCCTCTGCGGTATTCAGGGAATGCCGTTCCAGAAGATGCAGCTGCTTTTCGATTTCTGCCCAGCGGCGGTAATCTTCCCGCATGGCAGGATGAGGCGGGCGGTAGTTGGGCGTTGGAGTAGGCAGCTTGCCCAGCAGGTAGCAGTAATATAGGTAGGTGCGGTAGATGCCGAATGCCTCCATAACGGCCTTGCGGAAGTCCTGACGCAGCTTCTGGTCATGGGGATGCACCGGCGGGTAACGCTTGTTGTAGATCTCCATACGTTTGAAAATTCCCATCTCATGATTCTGCTGGATACGCTGGGCCATTGCCTGCGGGGTGTATTCCTCCCCCAGCGTCTTGAAGCGCACGGCACGGCGGTCATGGGGCAGCTTGATAGTCGGGTATTTGTGGTTGGGATTGAAGTCCACCTCATAACCCATCTTGCGCAGGATGCGGGGCAGATCTCGGGGCGTTTCGCTGCGCAGAATGGCCAGATCAATGTCCTGGCGCATGACGTTATACCGGGTGGGTTCTCCGGCTTTCTCGGCCAGGTAGAGGTTGCGGGGCACACGGTGGGCATCCTTTTTGTTTACCACCGAAAGCCCCTGCTCCCGGCAAAGTTCATCTGAGGCGTCCTGCAGGGCGCGGTAGGTCTTTTTACAGTCGTTGTACCGCTTGCCGTCTACGAAGGACACCGAGTTGATGACGAAATGATTGTGGCAGCAATCGGTGTTCAGGTGGGTGGCTACCAGCACCTGAAAGCGGTCACCCCACACCCGTTTGGCCAGTTCCACCCCGATGGCGTGACACTGCTCCGGCGTGACCTCGCCGGGGCGGAAACTCTGGTAGGCGTGGAAGGCCACCGTGCCGCCGGTCTTGCCGAACTGCTGTTTGGTCAGCTCCATCTGTTGGCGGGCAATCTCCGGCACACAGTTGACACCGCTGACGAACAGCTGGCTTTCCCGGGTGGTTTTGGCGTCATTGGCGGCATACTGCAGCACATCGCTCAGATCATCCTTGCCCGCAGACAGACCGGTCAGGTCCGGCAGACGGGTCTTTTCCTCATTTCCGGCATAGCGTATGACCGCATCCAGACGCCCTTTCACGGGCCAGATCTTGGTGACAGCCATCTTCATTCCTCCTTCTGCGGCACTGTAGCAGCCCTCTGGATGGCCAGCAGCGTGTCCAGAATTTCCCGCTGCACCTCCGGTGTGTTGTCCTTTTGGTAGAGGGCGGTGAGGGCATCCAGCACCTGCCGGTAGTCGGCGTTGGGCAGTTGCCGGGGCATCTGGTTGCGCAGCCGCATACGGATATATTGGGAGAGTGTCAGCCCGCATCGGGTGGCCGCCTGTTCAAACAGCTTCTTTTCTTCCGGTGTCACCCGGATATTCATCTGCACGTTTCGAGTCAACATAATTTCACCTCCATATAGCAAAAGACCGGGCATCCAGCGCAGGCGACATAAGAAAACAAAGGTTCTTAATGAACTGCGAAGCACCGCAGGGCCGCGTAAAGGCAGCAGATACTAGGCAGAGGGGCACCGCCATACTGGATGTATGTCGGTGCCCCGATAACGAAGTAGATGCTGCTTTTACGTCAGGCCTTGCGGCTTTGTTTTGTTATGGAGCCACGCCAGGGCTCGGTCTTTGCATTGTTGCGTTGTTGGATTTTCGGGGGTCATAGGGGCTGCGCCCCTTGCCAGCGTCCTGCGCTGGGGCGGCGTATGGCTTGCAAAAGCTATACAAAGCCAGTGCTCGTTACCCCTGCGGACAGGCGTTTTTGTACGGACTGAAAAGGAATCACTCCAGCGCGTCCCCGTATAGAAGGTCCGGCAGGACCGCTTCCTCGGCTGCATTCTTGATTGCATTCATGCGCCCTACCCAGGCCAGCGGGTCGGCCCGTTTGAGGGCTTCATCCACGCCCTGCTGGCGGGCCATCCGGGTGATAGTGTCCTCCATCATCTGCCGGGCTTCGGCGTCCACATCGGCCAGATGACTGTGCAGCGTACCTTCCAGAAGCATGAGGTCGAACAGGTCGGGGCGGTGCTCCCGGAGGAACTGCCTCCTCAGTTCACCGTATTTGCCGATGGGGCGGGTGTTGGTTTCGGAGAGGATCAGGTCGGGAATCAGATAGCCGTTGATCTCGGTGTAAGTCAGTTTCATGGTGTGCCTCCTTCAGCGCTCCTGAGTTTCCTTGTTGTAGCCACGTTTGTGCTGCCAGGTGTGGAGCAGATGGAGAATGACCTGCTGCATCTGCTGCGGGGTGTAGTGCTTGGGGAAATACCGCTGCACGTCCTCCTGATTGAGAAAGAACTTCTGCCGCTGATTGGGCTTTTCCTCGGTGAGCAGATGGTGCAGGTATTCACGGGTCAGTGTCCCAGATTGGCTCATCTGTTTGAGGGTGCGGGACTGGGTGAGGGACGGGGTGGCCTGACAGGCGTCCATTTCTTCCTTGAGCATTCGTTGATGCTCCTCGGTCAGGTAGGAGATCTCCACCGCCGGATTGAAGGCGATCTGGTATTCGTCCACCATCTGGAGGATGGATGGAATCAGGTGAGTTAAGCGGATATAACGATGGACTTGGTTTCGGCTATCTCCAGAATCTTTTCCGACAATATCCATCGTTTGAATCCTCATCCCAGGTTGGGATGAGGTTAGTTCGCTTTTCTTTCCTTGATGCCTCAGCGCTTCCATCTTCATCTTATAGGCAAATGCCTTCTCGCTGGGCAGGATATGCTCCCGCTGGATGTTGCTGTCTACCATCAGGATCACCGCCTCGTCGTCAGTCATATTCCGGACCAGCACCGGCAGTTCGGTGATGCCCAGAGCCTCGCAGGCGGCCTTGCGGCGGTGTCCGCTGACAATCTCGTAGCGGCCATCTCCGCGGGGACGAACCAGCAGCGGCGAGAGAACACCGTACTCCCGGATGCTTTCCTTCAGTTGTTCCATCTCCTCACCGCTGGCCACCCGGAAAGGATGCCCCTGAAAGGGTTCCAGCAGACTGGCTGAAAGAGTAATTACTTTTTCAGCCGGTGGATTTTGGGCTTGGTTTTCTGCCATGACAATACGCTTCCTTTCTTGGTAAAAATAAGGCTTGCAAGAGGCGTTTTGTGCCCAAAAATGTATACGAAAAACCGGGTACATTTTCAGAAAATCCAGATTTTCCGGGCCCAAAATCGCCTTTTGAACAAAAAGTAGGCATAAAAAATCCCCCTGCAACTGAAATCAGTAGCAGGGGGATTGGCGTATTACAGGTAGATCTCCAAGTCGATATCACGCCATCGGCTTGGCTTTATCACGCTGTTGTGTGCTTTTTGAAATGCTTGCGCATCCTCTAAGCTGAGCGTGAGCTCCAAGAGTCCAACGTAATTACTTGCGAGGATTCTTGATTGCTGCCTGCGCGGCGGCCAGACGGGCGATGGGCACGCGGAACGGCGAGCAGCTGACGTAGTCCAGGCCGACGCTGTGGCAGAACTCGACGCTGCTGGGGTCGCCGCCGTGCTCGCCGCAGATGCCAAGGCCCAGGTTGGGGTTGGTCTTGCGGCCTTCCTCGGCAGCCATCTTGACCAGCTTGCCGACGCCGTTCTGGTCGAGGTGCTGGAACGGATCGCTCTCGTAGATCTTGGTGTCGTAGTAAGCGGTCAGGAACTTGGCGGCATCGTCACGGCTGAAGCCGAAGGTCATCTGGGTCAGGTCGTTGGTGCCGAAGCTGAAGAAGTCCGCTTCCTTGGCGATCTCGCCGGCGGTCAGGGCCGCACGCGGGATCTCGATCATGGTGCCGACCTCGTACTTCATGTCGACGCCGGCCTCGGCGATCAGAGCGTCCGCCGTCTTGACGACAACGTCCTTGACGAACTTGAGCTCCTTGACTTCGCCCACCAGGGGGATCATGATGTGCGGGGTGATCATCTTGCCGGTCTCGGCAGAGACTTTCAGCGCGGCCTTGATGACGGCCGTAGTCTGCATCTCGGCGATCTCGGGGTAGGTGACGGCCAGACGGCAGCCGCGGTGGCCCATCATGGGGTTGAACTCATGCAGGCTCTCGACGACGTTGGTCAGCTCCTCGGTGGTCATGCCCATATCTTTGGCCAGCTCGGCGATGTCCTCGGGCTTGGTGGGCAGGAACTCATGCAGCGGCGGATCCAGATAACGGATGGTCATCGGACGGTCGCCCATGATCTTGTACATGGCGGTGAAGTCGGCTTCCTGGTAGGGCTCGACCTTGGCCAGGGCGGCCTTGCGCTCCTCAACGGTGCGGGCGCAGATCATCTCGCGGACGGCCTTGATGCGGTCCTCGGCAAAGAACATGTGCTCGGTACGGCACAGGCCGATGCCCTCGGCGCCCATGTCGACGGCGTTCTGCGCGTCGGTCGGGTTGTCGGCGTTGGTCAGAACTTTCAGCTGGCGCGCCTCGTCGGCCCAGTGCATGAAGCGCTGGAAGTCGGCGTTCTCGGTGGAAGCGACGGTCGCGATCTGGCCCTGGTAGATGTTACCGGTGGAGCCGTCGATGCTGATCCAGTCGCCCTCTTTGAAGTTGTGGCCGTTGATGCTGATGGTCTTGGCGTCGTAGTCGATGACGACGTTGTTGTCGTTGCCGCAGCCGGAGACGCAGCAGGTGCCCATGCCGCGGGCGACGACGGCCGCGTGGCTGGTCATACCGCCGCGGACGGTCAGGATGCCCTGGGAGACCTGCATGCCGACGATATCCTCGGGGCTGGTCTCGAGACGGACCAGGACGACTTTCTTCCAGTCGGGGTCCTTGACCTTCTCCTCAGCGTCCTCGGCGCTGAAGACGATGCGGCCGCAGGCGGAACCCGGGGAAGCAGCCAGGCCCTTGCCGATGGCCTGCGCGGCCTTGAGAGCGGCGGCGTCGAACTGCGGGTGCAGCAGGGTGTCGAGCTGTTTGGGCTCCACGCGCAGCACGGCCTCGCGCTCGGTGATGACGCCTTCGTCGACGAGGTCGCAGGCGATCTTCAGCGCGGCCTGGGCAGTGCGCTTGCCGTTACGGGTCTGCAGCATGAAGAGGTTGCCATCCTCGATGGTGAACTCCATATCCTGCATGTCGCGGTAGTAGCTCTCGAGGCGGTTGGCGATCTCCACGAACTGGTCGTAGACCTCGGGCATCTCCTCATGCAGCTTGCTGATGGGGGACGGGGTGCGGATGCCGGCGACGACGTCCTCGCCCTGGGCGTTGATGAGGTACTCGCCCATCAGCTTCTTCTCGCCGGTGGCGGGGTTGCGGGTGAAGGCGACGCCGGTGCCGGAACGCATGCCGGAGTTGCCGAACGCCATCTGCTGGACGTTGACAGCGGTGCCCCACTCGTAGGGGATCTCGTTCATCTTGCGGTACACGTTGGCGCGGGGGTTGTCCCAGGAGCGGAAAACGGCCTTAACGGCGCCGATCAGCTGCTCTTTGGGGTCCTGCGGGAACTCGCTGCCCTGCTTCTCGCGGTAGATCTGCTTGAACTCCTTGACGAGCTCTTTCAGGTCGTCCGCGGTCAGGTCGACGTCCTGGGTCACGCCTTTGCGCTCCTTCATGGCGTCGATGCGCTCCTCAAAGAAGCTCTTGCCCAGCTCCATGACGACGTCGGAGTACATCTGGATGAAGCGGCGGTAGCAGTCGTAGGCAAAGCGGGGGTTGTCGGTCTTTTTGGCCAGGCCCTCGACCGCCTGGTCGTTCAGGCCCAGGTTGAGGATGGTGTCCATCATGCCGGGCATCGACTGACGGGCGCCCGAACGGACAGAGACCAGCAGCGGGTTGTCCACAGAACCGAAGGTCTTGCCGGTCTGCTCCTCCAGGATGCCCATGTACTTGAAGATATCCGCCTGGATCTCCTCATTGATCTCGCGGTTGTCCGCGTAGTACTGGGTGCAGGCCTCGGTGGTGATGGTGAAGCCCTGCGGTACCGGCATGCCGGCGTGGGTCATCTCGGCCAGGCCGGCGCCCTTGCCACCCAGAATGTTCTTCATGGTGGTCTGGTCGCCGCCGAAGGCGTCATGGCCCTCTTTGAACAGGTACAAGAATTTCTTGCTCATACTAACCTCCCAAACGGTTGCGTGTAGTTGCATCACAGGAACGTGGTTGCATAGTCCATTATAACAGACAGTGTGGGGAATTTCCAGTGGCTTGTTAAAAAAATGCTAACCGGTTTTGCCGAAAAACCACTAAACTTTTTGCCGCCAGCTATTGCATTTTGCACAAAAATCCGCTACAATATACTGGGCGGAAAGTTCAGAAAAAGGCAACTTTCCGCCTTTTTGCATCGTCTCCCTCCCCTGCCTGCCGCCGGCAAGTTTTTTGCCTTTTTTCTGGGCGGCGGGCATTTTTTGGCTTGCGCAAACGGCCCGCGTGGGGTACAATACCGTTATAGTAGTATTGCGAACGCATAGAAGGGGGAACTTGCATGTCTACTGCCAAAGAAAAATTCGAACAGGCGCAGCAGCGCTACGCCGAGACCTTTACCCGCCACCTGGAAAACGGCGTGGAGTTTATCAGCCGCGATGTGTACATTGAGCCCGAGGTCGTCATTGCGCCGGGGGCCGTGATCCTGCCCGGGTGCATCCTGCGCGGGCAGACCGTCGTGGGCGCGGGGTGCGTCATCGGCCCCAACACCCTGCTGGAAGATACCGTGGTGGAGGAAAACTCCACCGTCAACGCCAGCCAGTGCTACCAGACCCACATTGGCCCCAACAACAAGATCGGCCCGTTCACCCACCTGCGCACCGGCACCAGGACGGCCGAGGGCTGCCACCTGGGCGCTTATGTCGAGACCAAGAACGCCGATTTCGCCGAGGGCAACACCGTCAGTCACCTGACCTACATCGGCGACGCCACCGTGGGCAAGTACTGCAACTTCGGCTGTGGCACCGTGACCTGCAACTATGACGGCGAGGGCAAGTTCCACACGACGATCGGCGATTACGCGTTCATCGGCTGCAACACCAACCTCGTTGCGCCGGTCACCGTCGGCGACCACGCCTACACGGCCGCCGGGTCCACCATCGGCAAGGACGTGCCCGCCGGGGCGCTGGGCATCGAGCGCGGCAAACAGACCGCCATCGAGGGCTGGGGCGAGCGCAAACTGCAAAAGTACCTGGCTAAAAAACAGAAACTGGAAGCCGATAAGAAAAAGGACTGATGCGTATGACCGCCCTGTTTTGGCAGCTGCTGGGTTGGCGCGAAGCCGTGTGCACGTTTGACGCCGCCCAATATAGCGCGGCGCTGCAGGCCCTGCAGCAAGCGGGCCTTGCCTGCCGCACCAAAACCACCAGCCTGAGCAGCGCCTCGCGCCGCACCGGCATGTTTTACGCTGTCGGCGAGCGCGCGGACCGCAGCATCGAGTACCAGATCTTTGTCAAAAAGGGCGAACTGCCCCGCGCGCAGCTGGTGCTGCAGGGGCGGCAGGACGCTTTATGAGGGGCGCACTTCCCCGCCCCGCCCAGTGTATAAAGGAGCGTTTGCGAACGTTTATGGGATCTTTCCGTTCCACATCTTCGGGCGCCGACTGGCTGATCGCCGGGTTGGGCAACCCCGAGCCGAAATATGACGCCACCCGCCACAACGCCGGGTTTGAGGCGCTGGACTACCTGGCCGCGCAGTGGCAGTGCCCGCTGAACAAGAGCAAGTGGCAGGGGTTGTACGGCACCGCCCAGGTAGGCGAGCACAAAGTGGTGCTGCTGAAACCGCTGACCTACATGAATTTGAGCGGGCAGAGCATCGCCCCTGCCGCCAACTTTTACAAGATCCCGGCCGACCATATCATCGTGCTGTGCGACGACATCACCCAGCAGCCGGGGCATCTGCGCATCCGGCCGCGGGGTTCTGCCGGCGGGCACAACGGGCTGAAAAGCATCATCGCGTCCTTAGGCACCGAGGAATTCGCCCGCATCCGCATCGGCATCGGGGCCAAGCCCAACCCGCAGTACGATTTGGCGGCCTGGGTGCTGGGCAAGCTGCCGCCGGAGGACCGCAAGGCCATGACCGACCGCTACCCTGATATTGCCGAAGCCTGCACCCTGCTGATGGACGGCAATTTGCAGTACGCACAAAACAAATTCAACCGTTGAGCCAAGCGGCCGTTCCGGCTGCCCGGATACCCCCGAATTTGAAACAAAGGAGATACGCCCCATGAGTTCTCTGCGCAAAAAAGCACTGATCCGCCTGCTGCTGTGCGCGGTCATGCTGATCGTTACCATCGTGTTCAGCGTCCTGCTGCTGACCGGCACCTTTGACGGCGCCGTGACAGGCGCCGACCCCAGCGCCACGGCACAGACCGGCGAGACTGCCGCCGACCCCAACGCCGCGGCTGACCCCAACGCCGCGGCCGACCCGAATGCCGCGGCCGACCCCAACGCCGCAGCTGACCCCAACGCCGCGCAGGAGCCGGCCGCCGAGCCCACCCCCGAGCCGACGCCGGAGCCGACCCCGGAGCCGACGCCCGCCAACTTTGAAGGCCTGAGCGAACAGCCTGCGACGGTGTTTGCCGAGGGCGAGCGGCCGAGTTATACCGTCCCGTCGGATTCCAACATGAACCTGCGCGCCGGCCCCAGCACCGATACCAGCGTATTGGGCCGCGTACCGGCCGGCACCACTGTGACCGCTTTGGGCGCCAACGGCGACGGCTCCTGGGTCGTGGTGGAATATGAGGGCAAATACGGCTGGCTGTCGGCACAGTACCTGAACGCAGCCTAAACCCTGCGCCATTTTACAACTGAATACTGAGGAGGAGAGGTCCCGATGAAAAAACGTATCGCTTGCCTGTTGTTATCCGCCACGCTGCTGACTGTGTGCGCGGGCTGCCGTGCGCCGAACGAAACCGGGGCCTCTTCCTCTGTTTCGGGCGGCACGGCCGAAACCGCGCCCGCAGAACCTTCCGGCGGGGATGCCGCTGCGCAGCAAACGCCTGCAGCGGCTGCGCCGGCCGGCCTTTTGGGCGAACTGCCGGTGCTGTATGATACGGCGCTGACGCCCGCCGTGCCGGAGTTTACGGTGGCCGACGATCTTTCCGACCTGGTCAACGCCGACACCGTGGCATACTGGAGTGACGAAGCCAAGGCGCAGCTGCGCGAAAACGGGTTTATCGTTGTGGACAGCAGCTATGACGAGTTCTACACACTGTACGAATCCAACCGCTACAGCTACACCCCCAGCTTTGTGACGGTAGACGCCATGCTGCACACCTACCACCTGTATTTCCTGTATTTGCAGCGCCAGACCGAGCAGCAGCACCTGCTGCCCCTTTTGGAGGAACTGACCGCCGCGATGCTGGCCGAAAGCCAGGCGCAGGCCGAAACGCTGGCCGGCACCGACTGGGAGAATGCCGCGCAGCGCAATATCGCCTACTTCAGCGTGGCGGCGGCGCTGCTGGACCCGGACGCCGGCACGGCCGGCCTGCCGCCCGAAGCCGCCGAGGAACTGGCGCTGATCGACGCAGCGGCGGGCATCGCGCCCTCGCCCGTGATGAACCTGGGGCTGGCCGCGCCCGCTTTGCAGGAGGATTACACCCAGTATATCCCCCGCAGCTACTACACCGACAATGAGGAACTGACCCGCTATTTCAAAGCGATGATGTGGTACGGCCGGCTGGCATTTTTGCAGGCCGACGAGGATATGACCCGCAGCGCCGTGCTGCTGAACCTGGCGCTGCGCGACAGCGGCGCGCAGGAAAACTGGCAGCGGCTGTATGATGTGACGAGCTTTTTTGCCGGCGCCAGCGACGACGCCAACTGCAGCGACTACCTGCCGCTGATCGACGCCGCCTACGGCGCGGGGGCCGCCGTTGCCGACCTGCCCGGCAACGACACGGCCTGGCAGGCCTTTACCGAAGCCCTGCAGACGCTGCGCCCGGCGGCGGTCAACTCCATCCCCATTTATGAGTGGGACGACCGCGACGCGAGCACGGCCGGGTTCCGCTTTATGGGCCAGCGCTACACGCTGGACGCCGATATTTTGCAGAACCTTGTGTACCGCGACGTCGAGGAGAGCGCCGACGGCCGCCAGCGCCTGCTGCCCGACGCACTGGACGTACCGGCGGCGCTGGGGTCCGACACAGCGCTGGACATCCTGCACAGCCAGGGCGACACCGACTACCCCAACTATGACGACCAGATGGAACAGGTGCGCGCCCAGATGGCGCAGGCGCCCGACAGCGTGTGGAACGCCAGCCTGTACGCCGCCTGGCTGAACACGCTGCGCCCGCTGACCGAGGCGCGCGGCGAAGGCTGGCCGCAGTATATGCAGTCCACCGCCTGGCAGACCAAATGCCTGACGAGCTTTTTGGGCAGCTGGACCGAGCTGAAACACGACACGGCGCTGTACAGCAAGCAGACCTATGCCGAGATGGGCGGCGGCGGTATTGAGGAAGCCGACGACCGCGGCTGGGTGGAGACCGAACCCGTCGTCTTTGGCCGGCTGGCCGCGCTGACGCAGGCCACCGCCGACGGCCTGGACGCCCTGGGCCTGCTGGACGATGCCTCGCGCGAGAACCTGGACCGGCTGTACGAGCTCAACCGGCAGCTGATGGTCATTGCCGAGAAGGAACTGAAAAACGAACTGCCCACCGACGAGGAGTTTGAGCTGATCCGCAGCTTTGGCGGCCAGCTGGAGCATTTCTGGTTCGAGGCCGTCGCGCCCGAGGGCGAGGAATACTATTCCCCGCAGGAACAGCCCGCCGCGCTGGTGGCCGACATCGCCACCGACCCCAACGGCTCGGTGCTGCAGACCGCGACCAACGTCGGCACGATCTATGTCATCGTCAATGTCGACGGCTCGCCGCGGCTGGCCAGCGGCACGGTGTATACCTTCTACCAGTTCACCCAGCCGATGGATCAGCGCATGACCGACCAGGATTGGTGGGCCATGCTGGGCAAGATGCCCGATACGAACGGGGACTTCCACTGGGATGACCGCCCCGCGCCCGCGGACTGGACGGGGGCCCTGCCCACGGATGTGCTGTGGAAAGGCTGACGCACCGCCTTTTGCTGGGCTGGGCGCTGTACGGCGCGCTGACGCTGGCGACGGTGCTGTTGCTGCTGTGGTACAGGGGCGTGTTTTTGCCCTGCCGCAGCAGCCGCACCGCGCAGGCGGAACTGGGCGGCCGCCCCTGCACCCTGACGCTGGAAAACGGCGCATTTGCCGTGCAGGACGGCAAAACGGAGCTGTGGCGCAGCGAGGCCGCCCTGCGCGTGCAGGATTTTTTGACGCTGGACATCGACCGTGACGGCGAGACCGAACTGGTGTTGCTGGTGTGGCGGCGCGGCAACTACGGCCCCAGCAAGCCGTTTTGGGTGCGCCGCAACGACACGAACTGGAGCCAGCACCTCTTTATTTACAACTGGCAAAACGACGCCCCCGCCCCGCAGTGGATGTCCAGCGCGCTGCGCCCGCAGGTCAAGGCCTGGGCCGCGCAGCCGGACGGCCAGCTGCAGATCACCACGCCGCAAGATGAACAGACGCTGTGGCGGTGGGGCCAGTGGGGGCTGGTGCGCACCGACGCATGATGAGTGGATATGCATTTGTTTGACGACCGATTTACCCAAACCAAAGAATACCAAACGCTGGCGCATGCGCTCTCGGACCCGGGGGCCTGCGCCTTATTTGGGCTGCCTGCGGCCGGGCGGGCGCTGGTCTATGCCGCGCTGGCACGGGCGCTGGGGCGGCCGCTGTGCATCGTGACGCCGGGCGAGGCCGAAGCCACCCGCTTTGCCGCCGACTTGAACACGCTGGGCGTGGCGGCGGCGGTGTTCCCGGCGCGCGACTATGTGCTGCGCCCCATCGAGGGCACCGCCCGCGAGTATGAATACCGCCGCCTGGGCGTGCTGGGCGACCTGGCCGGCGGGCGGCTGCAGGCGGTCTGTGTGGCGGAAGAAGGGCTGACGCAGTACACGACGCCCCGCGCGGATTTTTGCGCCAACACCCGCACGCTGCACCCCGGCGACACGCTGCCGCGCGAGGAATTGACGGCGCTGCTGTTTGGCGCGGGGTATACCCGCCGCGCCCAGGTGGACGGACCGGGGCAGTTTTCCATCCGCGGCGACATCGTCGACCTGTTTGCGCCCGACATGAAACTGCCGGTGCGCATGGAGTTCTGGGGCGACGAGATCGACACGATGCACACCTTTGACCTGGCGACCCAGCGGCGCGAGGACCCTGTGGAAAAGATCTACGTCAGCCCGGCGCGCGAAGTGCTGTTTGGCGCGCCGGCCGACGCGGCCGCCCTGCTGCGTGCCTACGCCAAAAAACAGCGCGGCAAAAAGCGCGCCGCGCTGGACGCCTGCATGGCCGCCGACCTGGCGCAGCTGGACGGCGGCGCGCTGCCCGTGGACCTGGACAAATACCTGGCCGTGCGCTACCCCGCCCCGGCCACGCTGCTGGACCACCTGGACGACCCGCTGCTGGTGCTGGAGGAACCGGCCTCGCTGCGCGAAGCGCAGCGCGCCACCGCCTACCGCCGCGGCGAGGAACTGACCGCCCTGCTGGCGGACGGCGCGCTGGCCCCCGGGTTGGACGCCCTTTACGCCGAGCCCGGCTGGCTGTGGGCGCAGCCCGCGCGCTGCCGCACCATCTGCGCCGAAAATTTTGCGCGCAGCATGCCGGACATCCGCCTCAAAGAGATCGTCAACGCGCCGGCCCACGCGCTGCCCGCCTGGAACGGCGAGGTGAACGCCCTGCTGGAGGAATTGCAGCCGCTGGCCAACGGCGGGGCCGCCGTGACCGTGCTGGCCGGCACGCCCCGCGCGGCCGCCGGCCTGGCGGCCGACCTGCGCAGCAAAGGGCTGAACGTGACCACCGACGCAGCCGCCGCGCCCGCTGCCGGGCTGGTGCAGGTGCTGGCGGGGCAGCTTTCGGCCGGGTGCAGCCTGCCGTTTGCGCGCTATGCGGTGTTCACGGCGCGGGCGTTCGGCGTCAGCACCGCCCAGAAAAAGAAAAAACGCAGCAAGGACGCCCTGAACAGCCTGAGCGAGATCAGCCCCGGCGACCTGGTCGTGCACCAGAACCACGGCATCGGCCGCTATGCGGGCATCCAGCGCATGGCCGTGCAGGGCGTGACCAAGGATTACCTGCGCATCGAGTACGACAAAAAAGACGTATTGTATGTGCCGGTCACCCAGCTGGACCTGCTTTCGCGCTATACGGCGCCGGGCGACCGCGACAACATCAAGCTGAGCCGCCTGGGCGGCGGCGACTGGGCCAAGACCCGCAAGCGCGTGCGCGCCGCAACCGAGGCGATGGCCAAGGAACTGATCGAACTGTATGCCCGGCGCAAACAGGCCAAGGGGTATGCCTTCCCGCCCGACGACACCTGGCAGAGCGAGTTTGAGCAGCGCTTCGCCTATGAGGAAACGCCCGACCAGCTGACCTGCGCCGCCGACATCAAGCACGATATGGAGCAGCCCTGGCCGATGGACCGGCTGCTGTGCGGCGACGTCGGCGTGGGCAAGACCGAGGTGGCGCTGCGCGCGGCGTTCAAGTGCGTGATGGGCGGCAAGCAGTGCGCCATTTTGGCGCCCACGACGATTTTGGCGTGGCAGCATTTTAACACGGCCATCGCGCGCATGGGGTCCTTCCCCATCCGGGTGGGGCTGCTCTCGCGCTACCGCAGCGCCAAAGAGCAGAAAGAGACGCTGCGCGGCCTCAAGGACGGCACGGTGGACATCGTCGTCGGCACCCACCGGCTGCTGTCGGACGATGTGAAATTCCGCGACCTCGGCCTTGTCATCATCGACGAGGAACAGCGTTTTGGCGTCAAGCACAAAGAAAAGCTCAAGCAAGCGTTCATCGGCGTTGATATGCTGACGCTGTCGGCCACGCCGATCCCCCGCACGCTGAACATGGCGCTGTCCGGCATCCGCGATATGAGCACCATCGAGCAGCCGCCCTTTGAGCGCCAGCCCGTCGAGACCTACGTGCTGGAATACGACGCCGGCATCGTGGCCGAGGCCATCCGCAAGGAACTGGCCCGCGGCGGGCAGGTGTACTACCTGCACAACCGCGTCGAGACCATCGACGAATGCGCGGCGCGCATCGGCCAGCTGGTGCCGGGCGCGCGCATCGGCGTGGCGCACGGCAAAATGAGCGAAGAGCAGATCTCCTCGGCCTGGCAGCAGCTGCTGGACAACGAGATCGACGTGCTGGTGTGCACGACGCTGATCGAGACCGGCGTCGACGTGCGCAACTGCAACACCCTCATCATCGAAAACGCCGACCGCATGGGGCTCTCGCAGCTGTACCAGCTGCGCGGGCGGGTGGGGCGCTCCAACCGCAAAGCCTATGCTTACTTTACCTTTACGCGGGATAAGGTCTTGACCGAAGTCGCCGCCAAGCGGCTTTCGGCCATCCGGGAGTTTACGGCCTTCGGCTCCGGGTTCCGCATCGCCATGCGCGACTTGCAGATCCGCGGCGCAGGCAGCCTGCTGGGCCACAGCCAGCACGGCCACATGGAGGCCGTCGGCTACGACCTGTACGTCAAAATGCTGGGCCAGGCCATCGCCGCCGCGCGCGGCGAGGAACCGCCCCCGGACAAAAGCGACTGCCTGGTGGACATCGCCGTCGACGCCTTTTTGCCGGAGGAGTACATCCCCGACGCCGCCGGACGCATCGAGGCGTACAAGCGCATCGCCGCCATTGAGACGACCGCCGACGCCGAGGACGTGCTGGATGAGCTGATCGACCGGTACGGCAGCCCGCCCAAGAGCGTGCAGGGCCTGGTAGATGTTTCGCTGGTGCGCGTGACCGCCGCGCGCGCCGGCATCGTGGAGATCGTGCAGCGCAGCGATGTGCTGATCCTCTACTCTGACATCGTGGGGCCGCAGCAGCTGGGCGCCGTGATGGACCGCTACCCCCACCGCATCCTGTACAACGCCCTGGGCCGGCCCTATTTCAGCCTGCGCGTGCAGCCGGGCGAAAACCCGCTGGTGCTGCTGCGCGACGTCGTCACATTGCTGCCCGGCGCTGCCCCGGCCAAAACGCAGAATTGACTATACGTTTTGTTTATTATACGTTTCGTATATTTCGTATCGCTTATTTTGCGCAAACACGCAAGCCCCCGGCGCTGCCGGGGGCTTGCGTGTTCCTTTTTGTGTGCTGCGTCCGCGGGGCTCGCCGCCGGGCGGGAGGCGACGCTTTGCGTGCTACGCCTGCGGGCCGCCTTCTGTTTGCCCGGCCTGTGCCGTAGTGGCGCGTATGACATACTGCGGGCTTTTGTTCATCGTCATATACATGCGGCCGACATACTCGCCCACCAGGCCCAGCATCATCATCAGCATGCCGTCCAGCAGCAGCACGATGGCCACGATGCTGGACCAGCCGGCGTCGATGGCATCCAGCAGGATGATCTTGCGCACGATCACGAGGACGGCGAACACAAACCCGACCAGTGAAAACACCATGCCCAGCACGGTGGCGATGCGCAGCGGCTTGACCGAAAACGCCGTAAACCCGTTGAACCACAGCCCCAGCAGCTTGCCGAAGGTATAACCGCTCTGCCCCTCGGTGCGGTCGTGGTGGTCGATGGGCACGTTTTTAAAGCGGCTGGTCGCGCGCACGGCCAGCCCGTCCACATAGGGGAACGGGTTGTCGCAGCGCACCATCTCGTCAATGATGAACCGCCGCGCCGCGTAGTAGCTGGCCATATACAGGTCTTTGGGCTTGCCCATCAGCCAGGTGGCCATCCAGTCGTTGACGCGGCTGCCAAAGTTGCGGAACGCGCTGTGATGCTTGGCGGGGTAGCTGGCATAGACGACGTCGGTATCGTCGTCCAGCGCGTCGATGAGGCGGAACATCTCAGCCGGCGGCGTCTGGCCGTCGTCGTCGAGGCTGACGACGATCTCGCCGTGCACGTGGCGGTAGCCGGCCATCAGCGCCGAGGCCTGGCCGAAATTGCGCGACATACAGATGCCGAAGATATGCGGGTCCTGCTGTTTCAGGCGCAGGATCTCGCGCCAGGTATCGTCGGCGGGGTTGTCGTTGACGAGCACGATCTCATAGTCGTAGCGGCCGTCGGCCAGCACCGTCTCGCGGATCTGCCGCGTCACGGCGCCGATCGTCGCCGCGCTGCGGTAACAGGGGATCACAAAGCTGAGCAGTTGCATACAGGGTCCTCGCTTATTTTTCCATCCAGGCGCAGATGCGCGCCGGATCCTCGGCGGCAAAGATATAATACCCAAACCGGGTGGAAGAGTCGGTCACGATGTGGTCCATCGGGTCGATGGGGCTTTCTTCCAGCATCGTCACGTCGGGGTCGGCGCGCAGGGCTTCGCGCAGTTCCAGATCCCGCGGGCCGAACACGAACCGCACGCCGCACGCCGTATGGTGCGGGCCCTGGCGCAGGTCGGGGGCCTGGCCCAGGGCGATCTGCACCACCATGGCAACGTAGTCCCACCCGGTGGTGTAGGGTACCAGGTGGCTGCCGATGCAGTCTCCGCCCATGCGCCCGCCGATCTCGATGAGCTGGATGCGGCCCGCCGCGTCGATCTTGAGCTCGCTGTGGGACGCGCCGTTTTGGATCTCCAGCGTATCCAGCGCGTGGGACACCGTGCGGCGCACTGCCTCACGCATTGCATCGCTGAGCGGGGCCGGTTCCATGTGGCCGGTCTCGATGTACATCGGCGCGCCGGTGGTGTATTTGAGCGTGATCTGCAAAAGGTGATGCCGCCCCTGGTAGGAGACGCACTCGACGCTGTACTCCTGCCCGGTGACGAACTCCTCGACCACAGCCATCTTTTCAAAGCTCTGTTCCCGCGCGCGGGCAATGGCGGCCGGCAGGCCCGCCGGGCGCTGCACCTCGGTGATGCCGCGGCTGCCGGAGCGGTCGGTCGGTTTGACGATGAGCGGATAGCGCAGCCCCTGCAGCGCATCCAGCCCGTCACCCGGCCTTACCAGGACCGAACGGGGGGACGGGTCCCCCGCCGCAGCAAACGCCTGGCGCATCTTGTACTTGTTGGTGGATTTTTCGCAGCAGCGCATGCCGTTGCCGGGCAGGCCCATCTGTTCGGCCACATAGTTGACGGTCACAGCCGCCAGGTCGCTGGCGATGGTGCAGATGCCGTCGATGCCGATTTGGCGGCAGACGCGCAGGATCTCCTCTTTTTCCACGATGCTGATGGGGTAGAAACGGTCGGCCATCCCCTCCCCCACGTCGCCGGCCGCCCAGGCAAAGACGTGCGTCTCGCAGCCCAGGTCTTTGGCTTTTTGGATCAGCGGCGCCTGCAGATAGGACGCCCCGATGATCGCCAGCTTTTTCATAGTCGGCCCCCTGCCTTTTTGTGTCGAATCTTTTTGTATTATAGCACAGTTGCCTGCAAATAGAAAGTGCGGTTTTGCTTGTGTTTTGCGCGGCAAAACGGTATAATCGAGGCAGAAAATCGTCAGAGGTGTTTTGTATGCAAGCCTTGCAGCACACACTGCGCAGCGCCGGCCGTTACCTGCTGGTATGCGCCAAATGGATAGCCCTGGCCGTGCTGGCCGGCTGCCTGACCGGCCCGCTGGGCGGGGCGTTCGGCCTGGCGCTGAATGGCGCCAACGCCCTGCGGGAGGCGCACAGCTGGCTGCTGTACCTTTTGCCGCTGGGCGGCCTGGCGATCACCTTTTTGTACCGCCGCTTTGACCCTGACGGCGGCGGGTCCACCAACCAGGTATTTGCCGCCGTGCGCCAGCGCCGGGTGCTGACGCTGCGCACTGCGCCATTGATCTTTGTTTCCACCGTGGCTACGCATCTGCTGGGCGGGTCCAGCGGGCGCGAGGGCGCGGCGCTGCTGCTGGGCGGGTCCGTCAGCGGGCAGCTGGGGCAGCGGCTGCTGCGCCTGGGGCGCGAGGACTGCCGCCTGTTGACGATGTGCGGCATGGCGGGGGCATTTTCGGCCATTTTTGGCACGCCGCTGGCGGCCGCCGTGTTTACCCTTGAGGTCGTCAACGTCGGTTCCATGCACTACGCCGCGCTGCTGCCCTGCCTGGTCTCGGCCTTAACGGGCGTGTGGATCAGCCGCCAGATGGGCCTGGCCCCCACGGCATTTGCGCTGCAGGCTGCCGCCGACGCCGACCCTTTGACGCTGCTGCGCGTGCTGGCGCTGGGCGCCTTGGCGGCCGGGCTGAGCATTTTGTTCTGCCAACTTCTGCACGCCGCGCCCAAACTGTACGCGCACTGCCTGCCCAACGCCTACCTGCGGGCCGCCGCGGGCGGCGTGCTGATCATCGCGCTGACCAAGCTGCTGGGCACCACCGACTATAACGGCGCAGGCAGCGCGGTCATCGCCGCCGCCATCGCGGGGCAGGCGCTGCCCTGGGCTTTTGCCCTAAAAATGCTGTTTACCGCCCTGACGCTGGGCGCCGGATACAAGGGCGGCGAGATCGTGCCGATCTTTTTTACCGGCGCGACGTTCGGCTGCGCGGTAGCCCCGCTGCTGGGCCTGCCCGCCCCGCTGGGCGCGGCGCTGGGCATGGTGGCGCTGTTCTGCGGCTGCACCAACAGCCCGCTGGCGTCCATCTGCCTGGGGCTGGAAGTGTTCGGCGGGCAGTGCCTGCCGCTGTTTGCGCTGGCGTGCGCAACGTCCTACATGCTGTCGAGCTATTTCAGTTTGTACCATGAGCAGCACTTCCTCCACTCCAAGCTGCATATCCGGGATATGCGCTGCCGCGACGGCCACTGGGCCGAGGAACCCCCGGCCGAGGATTGAGTTGTGCGGCGCGCCGGAACGTGCTATAATAAGGGATTACCAGAAATACACTGTAGAAAGGGTGGCCGGCCATAGACGCCATGCAGCATATCACGGGCCTTGTGCGCAAGGCCGTGCAGGATTATGAGATGATCGCCCCCGGCGACCGCGTGCTGGTGGGCGTTTCCGGCGGGAAGGACAGCGTGGCGCTGACCGTGGCGCTGGCGCGGCTGCGCGCCTACCTGGGCGTGCCGTTCACGCTGCACGCCGTGACGCTGGACCCCTGCTTTGGCGGCGTCGAGACCGACTATAGCCCGCTGGAAGCGCTGTTTGCCGCCGAGGGCGTGCCCTATGAGATCCGCCGCACCGACATCGGCCCGGTGGTGTTCGACTACCGGCGGGAACCCAACCCCTGCGCGTTGTGCGCCAAGCTGCGCCGCGGCACGCTGCACACGGCGGCCCAGCAGCTGGGCTGCAACAAGGTGGCGCTGGGCCACCACCTGGACGACGCCGTGGAAACGTTTTACATGAACCTGTGGCGCGAGGGGCGCATCGGCTGTTTTTCGCCGGTGACCTACCTTTCGCGCCGCGACCTGACGATGATCCGCCCGCTGCTGCTGGCGACCGAGAGCGAAGTTTCGGCCGCCGTGCGCCGCGCCGGGCTGCCGGTCGTCAAAAGCCGCTGCCCGGCCGACGGCGCGACCGCGCGCGAGGAGACCAAGCAGCTGGTGCGGCAGTTCAGCCGCAAAGACCCGGCGTTCCGGCAAAAGACGCTGCACGCGCTGCAGGGCAGCGGCATCGACGGCTGGCGGCCGCTGCATACCGGCCGCAAGAAGGAGTGGGACCGATGATGGAACCGATCGTAGAGCGCCATTGCTGGGCCGAGATCGACCTGGACGCGCTGCGCCATAACTTTGCCTACGTGCAAAAGGCCGTCGGCGGGCCGGTGTGCGCCGTCGTCAAGGCGGACGCCTACGGCCACGGCGACGCGGCCGTCGCCCAGGCTTTGCAGCTGCAGGGCGCGGCAGGGTTTGCCGTCAGCTGCCTGGCCGAGGCCAAGCACCTGCGCCGCTGCGGTATCACAGCGCCCATCCTGATTTTGGGTTATACCGACCCCTGCGAGGCCGCCGCGCTGGCGCAGGAGAAGATCGCCACGACCTGCTTTTCGGCCGAGTACGCACAGGCGCTTTCGGCCGCGGCCGTGCAGGCCGGCGTGCAGGTCGCCGTGCATTTGAAGGTGGACACCGGCATGGGACGCCTGGGCTTTACGGCGCTGCAAAGCCTGCCAGACGCCGTGCGGGCGCTGGAAGCGGTGTACGCGCTGCCCGGGCTGGCAGTGCGCGGGATCTTCCAGCATTTTGCGGCGGCCGACAGCCTGCAGCCCGGCGACCTGGCGTACACCGGCGCGCAGTATGCGCTGTTCCAACAGATCGTCGCGCAGCTGCGAGCCGACGGCTATGACCCCGGCGCTGTGCACTGCGCCAACTCGGCCGCGCAGCTGCAGCACCCCGAATGGCGCTGCGACCTGACCCGCGCCGGCATCATCCTGTACGGGCTGGACCCCAGCGGGGAGCTGCACTTCCCCGCTTTACAGCCGGTCATGGCGCTAAAATGCATCGTGACCTATGTCAAAGACCTGCTGCCCGGCCAGAGCGTGAGCTACGGGCGCACCTTTACCGCGCAAAAGCCGATGCGGGTGGCCACGGTCTGCGTCGGCTACGCCGACGGTTACCCGCGCATGCTTTCGGGCACGCAGGGCGGCGGCGTGATGACGCTGCACGGCCGCCCCGCCCCGGTGCTGGGCCGCGTGTGCATGGACCAGACGCTGGTGGATGTGACCGATATCCCCGACGCGAAAATGGGCGACGAGGTCACAGCCTTTGGCCCCGGTGCGTTTGACACCGCCGACACCGTGGCCGCCAAGACCGGCACGATCAACTATGAGATCGTCTGCGGCATCGCCCGCCGCGTGCCGCGCGTGTATTTGCAAAACGGCAGCGTCTGCAAGATCTGGAATGATTTGGAGGAACACTGATGGCCCGCGATACGATCCGTAACTTTTGCATCATCGCCCACATCGACCACGGCAAGTCCACGCTGTCTGACCGCATGCTGGAACTGACCGACAGCGTCGACAAGCGCACGATGACCGACCAGGTGCTCGACGATATGGACATCGAGAAAGAGCGCGGCATCACCATCAAGGCCCGCGCCGTGACGATGCGCTACAAGGCCCACGACGGCCGCACCTACGAGCTCAACCTCATCGACACGCCGGGGCATGTGGACTTCCAGTACGAAGTCAGCCGCAGCCTGGCCGCCTGCGAGGGCGCGGTGCTGGTGGTGGACGCCAGCCAGGGCGTTGAGGCGCAGACGCTGGCCAACTGCTACCTGGCGCTGGACCATGAGCTGGAGGTCGTGCCGATCTTAAACAAGATCGACCTGCCCAGCGCCGACCCTGACGCTGTGGCCAAGGAGGTCGAGGACGTTATCGGGCTGCCCTGCATGGACGCGCCGCGCGTTTCGGCCAAGCTGGGCGTCGGCATCGAGGACGTGCTGGAAAGCGTCGTGCGCGACATCCCCGCCCCCACCGGCGACCCGGACAAGCCGCTGAAGGCGCTGATCTTTGACTCCATCTACGACAGCTACAAGGGCGTCATCGTCTATGTGCGCGTGTTCGAGGGCACCGTCAAACCCGGCGATACCATCCGCCTGATGAGCACGGGGGCCGAGTTCCAACTGGTGGAAGTGGGCCATATGGGCGCCACCAGCCTGACACCCTGCGACCAGCTGGCTGCCGGCGAAGTCGGCTACCTGACGGCGAGCATCAAGACGGTGCGCGACACCCGCGTAGGCGATACCGTGACGCTGGCCGCCGCCCCCACGCCGGAACCGCTGCCGGGGTTCCGCACCGTGACGCCGATGGTGTTCTGCGGCATCTACCCGGCCGACGGCGCCGACTACCCCGATTTGAAGGACGCACTGGAAAAACTGCAGCTCAACGACGCCTCCTTGAGCTTTGAGCCCGAGACGAGCGCCGCGCTGGGCTTCGGTTTCCGCTGCGGCTTTTTGGGGCTTTTGCACATGGAGATCATCACCGAGCGGCTGGAGCGCGAGTTTGACCTTGACATCATCACGACGACGCCCGGCGTACAGTACCGCCTGACGCTGACCGACGGCACCGTCGAGGTCATCGACAACCCGGCCGCCTACCCCGACCCCACCCGCATCGTCAAGCAGGAGGAACCGTTCGTCAACGCGCACATCTACACGCCCAACGACTACGTCGGCCCGCTGATGGACCTGTGCCAGGCCAAGCGCGGCGTGCTCATCGACATGAAGTATCTGGACGAAACGCGCGTCGACCTGCACTACCAGCTGCCGCTGGGCGAGATCGTCTACGACTTTTTTGACGCCATCAAATCCCGCAGCCGCGGTTATGCCAGCTATGACTACGAGTGGGAGGGCTGGCATGAGAGCAAGCTCGTCCGGCTGGACTTTTTGCTCAACGGCGACCCGGTGGACGCGCTGTCGATGATCGTATTTTCCGACAACGCCTACGCCAAGGGCCGGCGCATCTGCGAAAAGCTCAAGGAGAACATCCCCCGCGCGCTGTTCGAGATCCCGGTGCAGGCGGCCGTAGGCGGCAAGATCATTGCGCGCGAGACCGTCAAGGCCATGCGCAAGGACGTGCTGGCCAAGTGCTACGGCGGCGACATCACCCGCAAGAAAAAGCTGCTGGAAAAGCAGAAGGAAGGCAAAAAGAAGATGCGCAAACTGGGCAGCGTGACCCTGCCCAGCGAGGCGTTCACCGCCGTGCTGAAACTGGATTCGGATTCCTGATAGGCACGGCCGGCCTTGCCAGCGGCGGCAAAGTAGTGTACAATAGGCAAAGAATTACGATTTGGGGTGCGATTTATGGCAGAAGAAAAACTTTCCAACTTTTTGACGGAGATCATCGACGCCGACCTGGCCGAGGGCAAGGTCGACACCGTGCATACCCGTTTTCCGCCGGAACCCAACGGCTACCTGCACATCGGCTCGGCCAAGGCGATCTTTATCAACTACAGCATCGCCAAACAGTACGGCGGTTTGTTCAACCTGCGCTTTGACGACACCAACCCCGCGCGCGAGGGCGACGAGTATGTGCAGAGCATTTTGCAGGACCTGCACTGGCTGGGGGCCGACCCCAACGGCGGCATTTTTTACGGCAGCGATTACTTTGAAAAATGCTACGAATATGCCGAGCAGCTCATCCGCGAGGGCAAAGCCTACGTCGACGACCTGACCCGCGAGGAAATGCAGGAATACCGCGGCAACGACGCCGGCAAGCCCAGCCGCCCCAGCCCCTACCGCGACCGCACGCCGGAGGAAAACCTCGATTTGTTCCGCCGCATGCGCGCGGGCGAGTTTGCCGACGGCGAAAAGACGCTGCGCGCCAAGATCGACCTGGCCAGCCCCAACATGAACCTGCGCGACCCGGCGATCTACCGCATCAAGCATGTGGCGCACCACCGCCAGGGCGACAAATGGTGCATCTACCCGCTGTACGACTTTGCCCACCCGATCCAGGACGCCATTGAGGGCATCACCTTCAGTATGTGCAGTTTGGAGTTTGAGAACCACCGCCCGCTGTACGACTGGGTCATCCGCAACCTGTTTGGCGGCGAGTTCCCCAAACAGCGCGAGTTTGCCCGCCTGAACGTGACCAACACCGTCATGAGCAAGCGCTACCTGCGCGAACTGGTGGAAAAACAGATCGTCGACGGCTGGGACGACCCCCGCATGCCGACGCTGTGCGGGCTGCGCCGCCGCGGCTATACGCCGACGAGCATCTTTACCTTTGTAAAAGAAGCCGGCATCTCCAAGGCGGACAGCCTGGTCGATATGCGCCAGCTCGAAGCCGTGCTGCGCGCCGAGCTGGAACTCACCGCCCCGCGCCGCATCGCCGTGCTGGACCCCGTCAAGCTCATCATCGACAACTACCCGGCCGACGCCTGCGAGTATTTTGACCTGCCCAACAACCCCAACCGCGAAGCGAACGACCCTTCGACCCGGCCGGTGGCCTTTACCAAAGAGGTCTGGATCGACCGCAGCGATTTCTTTGAGGTGCCGCCGCCCAAGTTCAAACGGCTGACCCTGGGCAGCGAGGTGCGCCTGATGGGCGCGTATCTGGTGCGCTGCACCGGCGTCGACAAGGACGATGCGGGCAACATCACGGCCATCCACGCCGAGGCCGACCTCGAAACGCGCAACGGCAACCCCGCCGACGGCCGCAAGGTGCGCGGCACCATCCACTGGGTCAGCTGCGCGCACTGCGTCGACGCCGAGGCCCGCCTGTACGACAAGCTGTTTACCGAGGCCAACATGAACGGCATCCCCGACGGGGCGGATTTCAAGGACTACCTTAACCCTGAGAGCGTGAGCGCCCTGCCCGGTGCCAAGCTGGAAGAATGTTTGAAGGACGCCCGCCCCGGCGAGCGGTTCCAGTTTGTGCGCACCGGCTACTTTACGCCGGACAGCAAACACCCCGGCGTGTACAACCGCATCGTGACGCTGAAGGACAGCTTTAAGCTGTAAGCCTTTTGCCTTAAAACAAAACCTGCCCGGCGCGGAATGCGCCGGGCAGGTTTTGTTTGTAAGTGTTTATACGGTCTGGGCCGTTTTGTGCGCTGCGATGCACCGCTGCAGCCAGCCGCCTTTTTGGTAGTAGACGAGGAACAGCAGCGAAGCCAGCGCCCAGGTGATGGGGTAGCTGAGCTCGACCATGGCGACGGTATGCCACACCGGCACCACCGCCAGCAGCCAGACGATGCGCAGCCCGCAGACGCCGAACACCGTGATGAGCGTGGGGATGCGCACGTCGCCGCAGCCGCGCAGCGTGCCGGAGAGGATCTCGATACAGACGTAGGTGATGTAGACCGGCACCAGCACATGCATCATCTGCACGCCGGCTTCGATGACCGCGGCGTCCTGGCTGAAGATGCGGAACAAAAACTCGGCGGCAAAAAAGAACACGACGCTGATCGCCGCCGTGACGCCGGCCGCCATGGCCAGGCAGACGCGGGTGCCGCGGCGCACGCGGTCATACTGCTGCGCGCCGAAGTTCTGCCCGGCAAACGTCGTGATGGCGATGCCCAGCGAGTTGATGGTCATCCAGAAGATAAAGTCGATCTTGCCGTAGACGCCCCAGGCCGCAATGACGTCGGTGCCAAAGCTGTTCATGCTGCTTTGGATGACCATGTTGCTGACGTTGTACAGCGCGCTTTGCGCCGCCGCCGGGATGCCGATGGCGCACACTGCCACCAGCGTGGGGCCGTGCAGCGTCAGTTTGTCTGCCGAGAGGTGCCACGGCATGCCCTGCGACCCGGCCAGGCAGCGCAGCGTGAGCACGGCGCTGGCCACCTGGCTGATGACGGTGGCGATGGCCGCCCCCGCCACGCCCCAGCCGAACACCGCGATGAACACGGTATCCAGCACGATGTTGACGAGCGAGGCCACGATGAGGAAGTACAGCGGCCGCTTGGAGTCGCCCGCCGCGCGCAGGATGTTGGTGCCCATGTTGTACAAGATCTGCGGGATCATGCCCAAAAAGTAGATGCGCAGGTACAGCGCCGCGTCGGCCGTGATCTCGGCCGGCGTGCCCATCAGGCGCAGCACCGGGCCCGTCGTCAGCAGCCCGGCGACGGTGAGCACCGCGCCGATGACGACGCCGAACACCAGCGAGGTGTGTACCTGGCGGTCGACGGCTTCCAGGTCCCGCGCGCCGTAGCTTTGCGCCACCACGACGCCCGCGCCGCTGCACAGGCCGACGAACAGGCCCACCAGCAGGTTGACGAACGCGCCGGTGGCGCCGACGGCGGCCAGCGCGTTGGTACCCACAAAGTTGCCGACGATGAGGGTATCGGCCGTGTTGTACAGCTGCTGGAACAGCGTGCCGAACCAGATGGGCAAGAAAAATACCAGCAGCTGGCGGGGGATGCTGCCGGTCAGGATATCGGTTTGTTTGACAGTGCGCATGGCGTGGATGAAATTCTCCCCTCTTTGCATATTCCGTGCCCACCCATTTTATGCTATAATGGCGGTGTTGTAAAGCGGCCGCGGCATAAAAAATACAGGTTTTGCAAAAACAGCCTGCGCCGCTTTGCCGATCGTTGTTGCAATGTTGTGAAGGGGGCGTTTTTTTGGCAGTTCTGTGGCAGCCCTGCGCCGGCGGGGCGCGCGTGGTGCGCGTGCTGGGCGATACCCCCTGCCCTGCCGTGCCCGGCGCCGTAGGCGGCCGGCCGGTGGTGGAACTTGGGCCCTACTGTTTTGCCGCGCGCGCCGCGGAAAGCGGCGCGCTGTGGCCGCCTGACGCGCAGGATACGCACGAGATCGCCGGCGATTTTTTGGAGCAGGCCGTTTTGCCCGACACGCTGCGCGTGCTGCACAGCGCCGCCTTTTACAACTGCCGCCGCCTGCGCAGCCTGGAACTGGGCGCTGCGCTGGACGGTTTTGGCAGCGACCTGTTTACCAACTGCCGCGCGCTGCGCACCGTTGCGCTGCGCGCTGCGCCCGGCGCGCCGACCGGCCTGAAAAAACTGCTGAGCGCGGTAAACGCCGATCTGACCGTGGTGTTCCTGGGCGCGCCGGGGGCCACGCTGTTCTACCCAGAATATGCCGAACTGCTGGACGAGAACGCCCCCGCCCATATCTTTAACCGCACCATCGAGGGCGAGGGCTACCGCATGCGCCAGTGCTTTGCCGGCGGCGCGGTGGACTACGCCGCCTACGACGCCACCTTTGCGCAGGCCTGCGTGGGCGAAAGCCCCGCCGCGCTGTGCCGCATGGCGCTGGGCCGGCTGCTGGCCCCCTTTGCGTTGGGCGAAGCTGCCCGCGCCGCGTACACGGCCTACCTGGCGGCGCACCCGGGCGACGCCTTTGCCCTGGCCATTGCCGGGCGCGACGAAGCCGCGCTGCGCCTGCTGGCCGGGCTGGGGCTGCCGCTGCGCGACGCAGCCGCCGCCTGCGCCCGCGCCGGATGGAGCGAGGGCGCCGCGCTGCTGCTGGCGCGCCCCAAGCGCGCGCCCAAGCGCTATACTTTTGACGACCTGTGAGGGAGGCAGCCCCATGCCGCACACCTTGACCCAGACAGAATGGGAACAGACGATGGCGCGCCGCGTGATGGAACAGACGCGCACCGAACTGTACCTGGACCAGCGCTACCTGAGCGCGGCGCTGGGCGCGCTGCCCTCTGCCCCGCTGCGCAGCGCCCAGACGGCGCTGGCCACCGACGGCGCGGCGCTGTACTACCCGCCGGGGTGGGTGCTGGGCATCTACCGCAAAAACCGCCGCTACCTGCCGCGCGCCTGCCTGCACAGCGTGCTGCACTGCCTGCTGCGCCATCTGTGGCTGCGCGGCGGGCGCGACGCCGCGCTGTGGGACCTGGCGTGTGACATCGCCGTGGAAAACGCACTGGACGCGCTGCACACCCCGGCCATAGAACGGCCGGTGGGCTGGCTGCGCCAGCAGGTGTACGCCCAGGTAAAAGCGGCCTGCCCGCTGCCGGGGGCCGGGCCGATCTACCGCTGGCTGCAGGGGCTGGACGCCGCTGCACGGCAGCGGTACCAGGCTGAGTTTTTCTGCGACAGCCACCGCCTGTGGCCCGCCGACCCCGACGCCCCGGCCGCCCAGCTGCGCGGCCGCCAATGGGAACAACTGGGCCGCCAGACCCAGCTGCGCATGGAGGAGACCGGCCGCCAGGCCGGCGAAAGCGACGGCGCGCAGGCGCTGCAGGCGCAGGTACAGGCCAGCCGCAGCCGCCGCAGCTACCGCGACTTTTTGCGGCGGTTCGCCGTCTGGCGCGAGGAACCGCGCCTGGACCCCGACGAATTTGACCTGGGTTACTACACCTACGGCCTGCGCACCTACGGCAGCCTGCCGTTGATCGAACCGCTGGAAAGCCGCGAGAGCAAGAAGGTCCGCGATTTCGTCATCGTGCTGGACACCAGCGAATCGACGGCCGGCGAGCTGGTGCGCGCCTTTTTGCGCGAGACGTTCACGCTGTTAAAAAGCCAGGACAGCTTTTTCCGCCAGTGCCGCATTTTGGTGATGCAGGCCGACAACGCTGTGCGCGACGAGACCTGGCTGAACGACCTGGACGCGCTGGACCGCTACGCCGAGCACTTTACCCTGGCGGGCGGCGGCGGGACGGATTTTCGCCCGGCGCTGGCGCGCGTTGAGGCTTTGCGCGCCGAAGGCCCCTTGCGCGACGTGCAGGGCGTGCTGTACTTTACCGACGGCAAAGGCGTCTACCCGGCCCGCCGCCCGCCGTTTGACGTTGCATTTTTGTTTTTGGAAAACGGCGCCCCGCCGCCCGAGGTGCCGCCCTGGGCGATGCGCCTGGTTTTGCAGCCCGAGGAATTTGCCACTACCCCGAAAGGAAGATAGCGCATGGACATCCAACGTGCCAAAGAGGAGATCAAACAGACGGTGCGGGCTTACTTAGCCTGCGACGATACCGGCAGCCCGCTGATCCCGCCGGTGCGGCAGCGGCCCATTTTGCTGATGGGCCCGCCGGGCATTGGCAAAACGCAGATCATGGCGCAGATCGCCGAGGAATGCGGCGTCGCGCTGGTGGCCTATACCATCACCCACCACACGCGGCAGAGCGCCGTGGGCCTGCCGTTTATCCGCGAGCGGAATTTCGGCGGCAAGACCCGCAGCGTGACCGAGTACACGATGAGCGAGATCATCGCCAGCGTCTACGCCGCCATGGAGCGCACCGGCAAACCCAACGGCATCCTGTTCATTGACGAGATCAACTGCGTCAGCGAGACGCTGGCCCCCACGATGCTGCAATTTTTGCAGTGCAAGACCTTTGGCAACCAGGCCGTGCCCGCGGGGTGGGTCATCGTGGCGGCCGGCAACCCGCCGGAATACAACAAGAGCGTGCGGGAGTTTGACCTTGTCACGCTGGACCGCGTGCGGCGCATCGACATTGAACCCAAGCTCAGCGTATGGCAGCGGTATGCCCGCGCCCAGCGCCTGCACCCGGCCGTGACCGCCTACCTGGAACTGCGCCCGCAGCATTTTTACAAGATCGAAAACGACGTCGACGGCCCGCAGTTCGTCACCGCCCGCGGGTGGGAGGACCTTTCCGCCTTTTTGCAGGCGGCCGTGCGCCTGGGCCTGCCGGTGGACGAGGGCGTTGTTGCCCAGTACCTGCGCCACCCGGAAGTCGCGCGCGATTTTGCCGCCTACTGGGCGCTGTACCGCAAATACCGCCAGGATTACGGCGTGGAGGATATTTTGCAGGGCAAGCCGTTTGACGCCGTGCTGGAGCGCGCGCTGAACGCCAACTTTGACGAGCGCATCAGCCTGGTCAGCCTGCTGCTGGCGGGGCTGAACACCCGGTTTGCCGCCGCCCGCCGCGCCGACGACGTGACCGACGCCTGCTACCAGCAGCTGCGCAGCTACAAGCGCGCGCTGAACGACAGCGCCGGCGAAGAGACCCCCGCCGCCCTGTTTGCCGGGCAGACCACCGCCTACCGCGCCCGCCTGGACGCCGCCAAAGCCGCCGGCACGCTGCCGGCCGCCGAGCTGGCCACCCGCGCCCGCGCCGCCGCACTGCTGGACGCCTGGGCCGCCGAACTGGGAACAGACCTGGACGCCGACGCCGCCTTTGACGCCGTGCGCGCGGCGTTCAACCGGCAGGTGCGCCTGCGCGAGGACGCTGTGGCCGCGGCCGCCGACGCGCTGGAAGCCGCGTTTGATTTTATGGAGCGCGCCTTCCCCGACGGGCAGGAGATGGTCGTATTTTTGAACGAGCTGGCGCTGGGGCCGGACTCGGCCCCGTTTTTGGCCGACAACGAGTGCGAGCGCTTTGAGCAGTACAGTCAAAAGCTGCTGCTGCACGCCGGGCAGGACGAACTGCTGACGGAGCTGGAACGCGGCGATCTGCGCGCGGCCGAGCACAGCACGGAATTTTGACGTTTTTTGACCTTTAGAGGGGGATCGTTATGGAAGGACCCGCCACCGCCCCGGCGCGCCAGATGTCCGAGGCGTTCCGCACGGTGCTGTTTTTGTCGGTGTCCGGCGGGCTGCAGGACGCCTACACCTACCTGGGGCGCGGCGGCGTGTTCGCCAACGCGCAGACCGGCAACATCGTGTTTATGGGCCAGGCGCTGTTCGCAGCCGACTGGGCGCGCCTGCTGCATTACCTGGCGCCGGTATCGGCCTTTGCGGCCGGCGTGGCGGCGGCCGAACTGATCCGCGTGTATGGCCAGCGCGGGCGGCTGCACTGGCGGCAGCGCGTGCTGCTGGCTGAGATCGCGCTGCTGTTCGCCGTCGGCTTTCTGCCCGGCAGCTGCGACCTGGCCGCCAACGCGCTGGTATCGTTTGCGTGCGCCATGCAGGTGCAGGCGTTCCGCAAAGTGCACGGGTACCCGTTTGCCAGCACGATGTGCATCGGCAACCTGCGCAGCGGCATCGAGGCGCTGGTGACCGGCGCACGGCTGCGCGACGGCGCTGTGCTGCGCAAGGCCGGGCATTACTTTGCGGTGATTTTGCTGTTTGCGCTGGGCGCCGGGCTGGGCGCCTGCTGCACGGCGCGGCTGGGGCTGCGGGCGATCTGGCTTTCCTGCGCGATGCTGTGCGTCAGCCTGTGCCTGATGTTCCGGCGTGAAGACGCGGCCGCGTAAAACGCTGCACACAAACGGCCCGCTGCGGAATGTTCCGCAGCGGGCCGTTTTCTTATAGTGGGCAGGTTCACGCCGTTTTTTGGCGGCGGGCGTCGCGCAGGCGGCGCCCCTCCTGCCAGAGGGCGTCCACCAGGCGGGTGAGGAAGCGCAGCACCGGCATGGACAGCGCCGCCAGCACGATGAGCACCAGCGCGCCGCCGAGGTCCAGCGGGATCAGCCCCAGCAGCGGGGCCAGTGCGACCGCGCCGCCCAGGCCCAGCACCGTGCAGCAGCCCCACAGCGTCCAGCGCAGCGGCGTGAACGGGCGGCATACGCCAAACAGCACGATGAGGCCGGTCTCCAGCACCAGCAGCGTGCTGACGGTGGCCAGCGCGTCGCCCGAAAGCCCGAACGCATAGGCAAACCCCTGCGCGCAGAATACCAGCAGGAAATCCGTCAGGCCGCCGGGCAGCGCCGCATGCAGGACGTTGTGCAAAAACTTGCCGCGTACCAGCTCGTAGTTGGGTTCCAGCGCCAGCACAAAGGACGGCAGCCCGATAGTGACGGCCGACAGCAGCGAAAGCTGCAGCGGCTGGAACGGATACGCCAGCGGCAGGCAGAGCGATACCAGGCTGAGCAGCAGCGAAAAGATATTTTTGACCAGAAACAGCGAGGCCGAGCGCTGGATGTTGTTGATGACGCGGCGGCCTTCGTCTACGACGGCGGGCAATGCGGCAAAGTCGGAATCCAGCAGCACCAGCTGCGCGACCTGGCTGGCCGCCTGCGCGCCGGACGCCATGGCGATGCCGCAGTCGGCGTCCTTGAGGGCCAGCACGTCGTTGACGCCGTCGCCGGTCATGGCCACCGTGTGCCCCTGCTGCTGCAACACATGGATGAGTTTGCGCTTTTGCTCCGGCGTGACGCGCCCAAACACCGCGCAGCGCTGCGCGGCCTGCGCCAGCTCTGCGTCGCTTTGCAGCGCGGCGGCGTCGGCCCAGCGGTCCGCCCCGGCGATGCCGGCCTGCGCCGCCACATGGCTGACGGCGCGCGGGTCGTCGCCCGAGATGACCTTGACCGTCACCCCCTGCCCGGCAAAGTAGGCGAAAGTTTCGGGCGCGGTGGCGCGGATGCGGTTTTGCAGCGGCAGCAGCGCCAGAAAGGTCAGCCGTGCCGGGTCCAGCGGCTGCGGCGGGTCGGGCAGCGCGCCGTCATACTTTGCCAGCAGCAGCACGCGGCGGCCCTCGGCCAGCAGCGGGTCCAGCCGGGCCTGGAACTCGGCCTTGCGCGCCCCGGCCAGCACGTCGGGCGCGCCGATGACATAGCTGCCCTGCGCGCCAAAGGTCTTGGCGCTGTATTTGTAGGCCGTGTTAAAGGGGATCTGCGCCGTGACCGGCCATGCCCCCGCGCCCTGCCCAAAACGCGCGGCCAGCGCGCGGGCGGTGTCGTTCTCGGGCCGTTCGGGGGCGTAAAAGCTGCGCAAAATCTCAGCCAGCGGCGCGCCCTGTTGCAGCGGCATCGGTTCGTCGGCGGCCATCGCGCTCTCGGTGATGGTGCCGGTCTTGTCGACGCAGAGCACGTCGACGCGGGCCAGCGTCTCGATACAGTTCATATCCTGCGCCAGGACGCGGCGCTGCGCCAGGCGGATCATGCCGACGGCCAGCGCGACGCTGGTGAGCAGGTAGAGCCCTTCGGGGATCATGCCGACGAGCGCCGCCACCGTGCTTTCCACCGAGGAACGGGTGTCCAGCACCAGCGCCCAGCGGTGTTTGACGAACAGCGCCACCCCGACCGGGATCAGCCCCAGGCCGATGGCCTTGATGAGCTTGTCGAGCGAGCGCATCATCTCGCCCTTGGCGACCTTGTGCCCGTCGGCCTGCGCCTCAGCGGTCAGGCGGCTGGCATAGCTTTCGTCGCCCACATGGGTCAGGCGGGCTGTGCAGCGCCCGGCGATGACAAAACTGCCCGAGCGCAGCACCCCGCCCGGGGCCTTGGGCACAGCGCGCGCCTCGCCGGTGATGAGGGACTCATTGACCTGGGCGCTGCCTTCCAGCACGACGCCGTCGGCCACGATCTGGTCGCCGGCGGCAAACTCCACGACGTCGTCCTGCACGAGCTCTTCCGAGAAGCACGCGCCCCAGGCGCCGCCGCGCAGGCAGCGCACTTTGCGGGCCGCGACCAGCGTCAGCGCGTCGATGGTCTTTTTGGCGCGCAGCTGCTGCGCGATGCCGATGACCGTGTTGCAGAAAACGACGCCGAGGAAGCCCATGTTGAGCCACGACCCCACCGAGGCCAGCATGAGCGCCAGGACGACGAAGACGCCGTTAAAGTAGGTGCACAGGTTGTCCCGCACGATCTGCCCCACCGTCTTGGTCGAGGACTTGGGCGGGCGGTTGACTTTGCCCTGCTGGCGGCGCTGTTCGACCTCGGCAGGCGAAAGCCCTGTAAAGGTAGCCATAGTGCGCGCTCCTTTCGTTGCGATACGGGAAGTATAGCAGACGAATATGAACAAATATACCGCCGGGGTACAAAAAACGCACGCCGCGCCGGGGCGCGGTGTGCGTGACTGTGTATGGCTGCGGGCTGCCGCTTACACTTCCTGCAGTTCGCCGCGGGAGCTGGCTTTGAGGTAGGCGTAGATAAAGCCGTCCAGGTCGCCGTCCATGACGGCCTGCACGTTGCCGCTCTCAAAGTTGGTGCGGTGGTCCTTGACAAGGGTGTAGGGCATGAAGACGTAGCTGCGGATCTGGTGGCCCCAGGCGATCTCGTTCTGGACGCCTTTGATGTCGTCGATCTTGTCTTTGTGCTGCTGCAGCGCGATCTGGTAGAGCTTGGCTTTCATCATTTCCAGCGCGTACTCGCGGTTTTGCAGCTGGCTGCGCTGCGTCTGGCAGGAGGTGACGATGCCGGTGGGCTTGTGGATCAGGCGCACAGCCGACGAGGTCTTGTTGATGTGCTGGCCGCCCGCGCCCGAGGAGCGGTAGACCTGCATCTCGATGTCGGCGGGGTTGATCTCGATCTGGATGTTGTTGTCCAGCTCGGGCATGACTTCCAGGCTGGCGAAGCTGGTCTGGCGGCGGGCATTGGCGTCAAACGGGCTGATGCGCACCAGGCGGTGCACGCCGTGCTCGCTCTTGAGCATGCCGTAGGCGTTGGGCCCCTTGACCATCATCGAGGCCGACTTGATGCCGGCTTCGTCGCCGTCCAGCACGTCCAGCACCTCGACGTTGTAGCCGTGGGCTTCGGCCCAGCGGGTGTACATGCGGTAGAGCATCTCGGCCCAGTCCTGCGCCTCGGTACCGCCGGTGCCGGCATGGAAGGTCAAAATGGCGTTGTTGTGGTCATACTCGCCGTTGAGCATCGTCATCAGCTGCAGCTCGTCGATGGCTTTCTCGACGTCGGCGACGGCCTGCTCGCCCTCGCTGGTCAGCGCGGGGTCGTTTTCTTCCTCGATCATCAGCAGCAGCGTCTCGGCTTCCTCATACTGGGTCGAGAGTTTGCCAAAACGCTCGAGCTTGTTTTTCACTTCGCCCATCTCGCCGATGACCTTCTGGCTTTTTTCCTGGTCGTCATAAAAGCCGGGCAGCGTCATCTGGTGTTCCAGCTCAGCCAGGCGCTTTTCGCTAGCTTCGATGGACAGCGCGTCGCGCAGGTCGTCGACGGAAGTTTTCATCCCGTTCAGTTTTGCTTTCAGTTCGTCAATGGTGATCATATCGTTCCCTCTTACGTTGGCATAATTTCACATAATAGTAGTATACCCTATCGCCGCCCGGTTTGTAAAGAGCCCCGCGGGGCGGCGCGGCGCAAACTTCATAGAAAATTCTTTGCATTTACCGGCCCAATGCGGTATAATACCCCTATGTTAAGCGCGCGTGACATAAGAAAACAAAGGTTTTGCAAAAACCGCGAAGCGCCGTAAAACCGCTGCAAGACGGCAGATGCAAGGCAGAGGGTCGCAACCTTGCCGCCCCAAAACGATGGGCGGCATCTGCGCAGAGCGCAGACCGGTTTGGCCGGTCGCAAGCCCCACCGGGGCTTGCGTGGCTGCGCCACCCCGGCACTCCTTGGTGGAATGCAAGACCCGATAACGCAGCAGATGCCGCCTTGCAGGTAGAGTTTTACGGCTTTGTTTTCTTATGGAACCGCGCGGTACCGGGAGGAACTTTTACACATGGCACGTTATACTGGAAACCACTGCCCTGTCTGCGAACAGGCGTTTACCGACGATGACGACATCGTCGTCTGCCCCGACTGCGGCACCCCCTACCACCGGGCCTGCTGGCAGAAGGTCGGCGCCTGCCTGCACCAGAGCGAGCACGCCGCCGGCTTTGAATGGGTGCCGGAGTTCGGCCCCGAGGCCGAGGCGGCGGCCCACGATGCGATCTGCCCCAACTGCGGCACCCACAACGAGCCGGGCGCCGCGCGCTGCAGCCACTGCGGCGTGCCGCTGCCCCGCCGTGATGAGGAAGCCCAGCAGCCCGCCGGGCCGGTCTATGCCCGCCAGCCGAACAACGTGCAGAGCCAGCAGCCCGGGCCGCACATCGAAGCCTACAGCGCGGGGCCGGACGGCGACATCTACCGGCGTGAGATCGGCCCCGAGGATGCCATCGACGGCGTCAAGGCCAAGCACTGGGCAGCGTTCGTCGGGCGTTCGCCGATGTACTACCTGATGCAGTTTTTCCGCATGCAGGAGACCCGACGCCGCGTGACGTTCTCGTTTTCGGCACTGTTCCTGGGCCCGGCCTACCTGCTGTACCGCAAAATGTGGAAGTACGGCCTGCTGACGGCAGTGCTTTCGCTGGTGTTTTTTGTGCCGGACCTGATGAGCACCGCCGTCTACTACGACGCCGATTTCTTTGGCGCCATGCCGGTGGGTTGGCTGCCGGCCGTGACGACGGTGTGCGATATCGCCAACTGGGTCATGCATGTTCTGCTGGCGCTGTTCGCCGTTTCGCTGTACGAGAAGCACGCCAAGGCCCGCATCGAGGAGATCTGCGCGCGCTGCCCCGAGGAGCCCGGCCGCACCGAGGCGCTGGGGCGCAGCGGCGGCACCAGCCTGGCTGCGGCCCTGCTGTACTTTGCCGCGCTTTTGCTGCTGCAATCGGTTTTTCTGATGCCGATCTCGCTGAAGCTGCTGGCCGCGCTGGGCTACACCCTGTAACGCCCCCGCCCCGATCTTGGTCCGGTGCACTGCCGCACCGGCGCAATATAAACAGGAGGTCCCTATGAAAACAGCATTGGTCATTATGGCGGCCGGCATCGGCTCGCGCTTTGGCGGCGGCATCAAGCAGCTGGCCGCCGTCGGCCCCAGCGGCGAGATCATCATGGATTATTCCATCCATGACGCGATCGAAGCCGGGTTCGACAAGATCGTCTTTATCATCCGCCGCGACATCGAACAGGCTTTCAAAGAGGCCATCGGCGACCGCATCGAGGCCGTCTGCCGGGAGCTGGGCGTCGAGACCGCCTATGCGTTCCAGGCGCTGGAGGACGTGCCTGCCGGGTACGCCGTGCCCGAGGGGCGCACCAAGCCCTGGGGCACCGGCCAGGCCGTGCTGGCCTGCCAGGGCATTTTGCAGGAGCCGTTTGCCGTCATCAACGCCGACGACTACTACGGCAAGGAAGCCTTTGTGCGGCTGCACGACTTTTTGCAGGGGTATGACCCCGCACAGCCGGGCCGCCTGTGCATGGCCGGTTTTGTGCTGAAAAACACCCTGAGCGACAACGGCGCCGTGACCCGCGGCATCTGCCAGATGAACGCCGAGCAGTACCTGACCGGTGTGCTGGAGACCAGCGGCATCGAAAAGACCGCCGACGGCGCGGCGGCCGGCGGCAAGCCCATCGACCTGGACAGCCTGGTCTCGATGAATATGTGGGGCCTGACGCCCGCCTTCGTCGACCTGCTGCAGGACGGCTTTGTGGAATTTTTTGAGAAAGCTGCCCCCGCCAACCCGCTGAAAGCCGAGTACCTGCTGCCCATCTATATCGACGAGCTGCTGCACGCCGGCAAGGTCAGCGTCAAGGTGCTGCCCACCCACGACCGCTGGTTCGGCGTGACCTACGCCGAGGACAAGCAGGTCGTCATTGACAGTTTTGCCAAGCTGATCGCCGACGGCGTCTACCGCAAAGACCTGTTCAGCGACCTGAAAAAGTAAGCCGATCCCCTGCCTGGCGCGCACGCCCCGGGCAGGGGATCTTTGTTTGACAATTCTGCGGCGACATGCGACAATAAAGGAAACTCCACGGCGCTTTTTTGCCCTTTGCACCGTGCGTGCATGAAAACTGCAAAACCATGGCACGCTGCGCCATGGCAAACCAAGGGAACCTGCGGTATGCTTAGTACAATACGACCAAAAAAATATCGCTACAGGAGGATCATTATGGCAAAAAGTGAATTCGACTGCACGGCTTTGACCCCGGAACAGCGCGACGCCCGCCTGGCCCTGGACGTGGAGCGCCTGCTGCGCTTCGGCCGCAAGCACAAGCTCATCAAGGACCTGGACGTCATTGTGGCGCGCAACACGCTGCTGGACCTGCTGGCCCTGAGCGCCCCCAGCGAGGAAAAAGTCCCCAAAGAGGAGTTTGCCATCCCTGCGGCGCTGCTGGACGAGATGGTGGAGCTGGCTGCCCAGAAAGACCTGCTGGACGGCGCGGTGCCGCAGTTCCGCATCAATTTTGAGACCCGCCTGATGGGCGCGCTGATGCCGCGCGAGAGCGAAGTCTGCAAAAAGTTCAAAAAACTGTACGAGAAAAAGGGCCCCGAGGCCGCGACCGACTGGTTCTATGACCTGTGCGTCGTGACCAACTACATCCGCACGGCGCAGATCGCCAAGAACATCCAGTGGAACGCCGCCACGCCCTACGGCGAGCTGGAGATTACCATCAACCTGACCAAGCCGGAAAAAGACCCCAAGACCATTGCGCTGGAACGCATGCAGCCCAAGTCCGGCTACCCGGCGTGCATGCTGTGCAAAGAGAATATCGGCTACGCGGGGCGCGTCAACTTCCCCGCGCGGCAGACCCACCGCATCGTGCCCATCACACTGGCCGGGCAGCAGTTCTACCTGCAGTACAGCCCCTACGCCTATTTCCATGAGCACTGCATCATGCTGCACGAGACCCACAAACCGATGGAGATGGACCGCCAGACGCTGGCCGAGATCTTTGACTTTGTGGCGCAGTTCCCGCATTATACCTGCGGTTCCAACGCCGACCTGCCCATTGTGGGCGGCAGCATTTTGAGCCACAGCCATTTCCAGGGCGGGCGGTATGTCTTCCCCATGCAGAAAGCCGCCGTCGCCACGCCGCTGGCCGACGTGCGCTACCCCGGCGTCAAGGCCGGCATCCTGAACTGGCCGGTGTCCACCGTGCGGCTGGTGGGCCGCAGCAGCCAGCAGATGCAGATCGTGGCCAACAACATCCTGACGGCCTGGCGCAAGTACAGCGACGAGAGCGTCGGCATCATCGCCCACACCGGCGAGACGCCGCACAACACCGTGACGCCGATCTTGCATTATGACGAGAAGGACGGTTACATCCTGGACCTGGCGCTGCGCAACAACCGCACCAGCGAGGAATACCCCGACGGCATCTTCCACCCGCACAAAGAGTACCACAACATCAAGAAGGAAAACATCGGCCTGATCGAGGTCATGGGCCTGGCGATCTTGCCGGCGCGCTTAAAAGACCAGGGCGCGCAGATCGCCGAGATCCTGGCCGGGCAGCGCCCCAACACCAGCCGCGAGGAAGGCTCGCCGCTGGCTGTGCACGCCGACTGGATCGACCAGCTGATCGCCCAGTACGGCACCGCCATGACGCCGCAGGAGGCCAACAGCGTCGTCAAGCGCGAGATCGGCATCGTGTTCAGCCACGTGCTGGAGGACGCCGGCGTCTTTAAACAGGACGCCGCCGGGCAGGCCGCCTTCCTGCGCTTTGTGCAGAGCGTGGGTTTTAAAGCGGTTTGACATCTGCCATAAAAACAGTTTCCGGGCGGGGCCTTTGGCCCCGCCCGGGCTTTGTGCCGGTTTGCAGCGCATAAAGAAAACCCCGGGCCGCAATGGCTCGGGGTTTTGGTGCGGATGAAGGGATTTGAACCCACACTCTTTTAAGGGAACTAGAACCTGAATCTAGCGCGTCTGCCAGTTCCGCCACATCCGCATATTTTGTTGGCCGCCGGTAACCCGGGCGACGTGTATTATTATAGCCAGCACAGGGCAAAATGTCAAGCACTTTTTTGGATTTTTTCAAAAAATTGTTGGGTTTCTTCGCGCCGCCCTGCAAAAGCACGCTCCATCGTTTTTACGCCGTCCGCGCACGCAGGCGCTTGCTTTCGGCGCATAATTTGTTATAATGGAGGTAAGAAACCTGTAGGAGGTAAATCATCATGTGGACATGCGGCATGTTAAAAGCGAACGCCCGCCAGGCCCTGCAGGGGCGGTATTGGCGCTCCTTCTGGGTCACGCTGGTGCTGAGCCTGCTGGGCGGCGGGGCCAGCGGCATCAACCTGAACTATAATCTCAACAACCTAAGCAGTTCCCCGGAACAAACGGCTGCGCAGTTCTATGATATGCCCGCGCTCGCCGCGCCGCTTGTGCTGGCTTTGCTCTCCGCCGCGTTTATCGTGCTGGTGCTGGGGGCCCTGTGGAACGTGTTTTTGTCCTCGCCGCTGCGGGTAGGCGGCTGCCGCTATTTTATGGAGAGCCGGCAGGCTCCCTCGCCGTTCGGCACGTTGTTCAGCGTGTTCCGGACGCCGTACCTCAACGTCGTCAAGGTCCAGTTTTTGACGGGGCTCAAGATCAGCGTCGGCTACCTTTTGCTTTTGATCCCCGGCATTTACTGGACGTACTGCTACGCAATGGTGCCCTACCTGCTGGCCGAGAACCCCTACCTGACGACCACCCGCGCCATGGAATTGAGCAAGCAGATGATGTACGGTGAAAAGGTCCGCCTTTTTGTGTTGGAGCTCTCCTTCATCGGCTGGTACCTGCTGTGTATGCTGACGCTGGGCATCGGGCTGTTTTTCCTGACCCCGTACACCCAGGCCACCTTTGCCGAGTTCTACGCCGCCATGCGCGCCAAAGCCCTGGCGCAGGGCCTGGCCACCACCGACGAGCTGGGCGGCTTTGTGACCCACGACACCAACCCTTGAAAGCGCGGCATGGCCGCAGCCTCACCCGCCAAAATATCGGATTTTTTGTGCGTTTTGGCTTGACAAGCCGTGTGTGAATTGCTATAATGACTCTTGCAGCCTGACGGCTGCTTTGGAAAGATGGCTGAGCTGGTCTAAGGCGCACGACTGGAAATCGTGTAGGGCCCCTAAAGCCCTCGAGGGTTCGAATCCCTCTCTTTCCGCCATGGCACAACGCTTACGGGCGTTGTGCTTTTTTGTTTGCCAGAAACTTCACGGGATGTGCAGAGAGGGATTCGAACAGCCCGTGCCCGCCGTCTTACGTCCCGGCGGGCAAAAAAGCCCCTGCGGGGCTTTTTTAGGGCGCGGCTCGGCGAATCCCTCTCTTTCCGCCATGGCACAACGCTTACGGGCGTTGTGCTTTTTTGTTTGTCAGAAACTCTTCACGGGATACGCAAAAGAGCGCTCCGCGTTGCGCACCTAACGTTGCGGCGGGCGTGAACGCCCGCCCTACAGAGCAAGGGAAACGGACAACGAACCGGAACCCCGCGCGGCCGTTCACCCCTGCCGGGCGGCAAGACCCCGCCGCACAGAATGAAGCGAACAAGCAATGGTTCCACAACCCCCGCGCGGGCTCACTGCCAGGAAGCATCTATGCCTCCCCTACAAACAAGGCAGCCGCGTACGCGGACCAAAAACGTTGCCATACCATGGCATATCGCGTTGCAAGGACATGGTATACAGTTTTGCACACCAACAGAAACAGCCCCGGGCGTTTGCCCGGGGGCTGTGCTGCATTTGCGGTAAAAGCCGGTCACTCGACCATATAATCAAAGTCGATGCGGCCCAGCGCTACGTCGGCGCCGGCGACACGGATTTTCATGGAGGTGCCCAGCATCCAGCTGCGGCCCGTCAGCGGGTCCAGCATGCTGACGCCGTCCACGACCTGGGCCTCGCCCTTGCACAGCTGCGCTGCCGGCACAAAGCCTTCGACGGTGTTTTCCAGCTCGACAAAGACGCCGCGCGGCGTGATGCCGGCCACGGTGCCGGTGTATACCTCGCCCAGATGCTCGTGCATATACTCGGCTTTGTAGAGGTCCTCGACGTCGCGCTCGATGGAGACAGCTTCCACTTCCTTTTTGCTGGACTGCTCGCTGGCGCGCTGCGCGAACTCGTTGTACGTTTTGGCGATCCGGTCATGCGGCGCGCCCAGCAGCATATCGCTGAGGATGCGGTGGATCGCCAGGTCCGGGTACCGGCGAATGGGGCTGGTAAAGTGCGCGTAGTCGGCCAGCACCAGGCCGTAGTGGCCCAGCGGCTGCGGCGCATAGCGCGCTTTTTGCATGCTGCGCAGGATACCGGTGTGCACCGGGGTCTGGATAGGCTGGCCGCGCGTTTCATCCAGCAGGGCGGCCAGTTCCAGCTGCGTGGGGATCGGTTCCTTGAACTTGGCGTTGAGGCCGCAGGCCAGCAGCGTGGCCGAGAGTTTTTCCATCTTTTCGGCGCTGGGGGCCTCGTGCACGCGGTAGACAAAGGGCACCTTGTTGGTGCGCCCGGCGTTGGCCGCGCACTGGTTGGCCAGCAGCATGAACTCCTCGATCATGCATTCCGACGTGCCGCGCCCGCGCTTGACGATGTCGACACAGCGGCCTGTCTCGTCGATGACGAGCTTGGCCTCGTCGGATTCGATCTCCATCGCGCCGCGCTTGCGGCGCAGGTCGAGGCGTTTGCGGTACAGCTCGTCCATGACGGGCAGCTGGGGCAGGACCTCGGTATATTTTTGCTTCAGGTCCTCCCCTGCCGTGCCGTCCAGCAGGGCATTGATCTCTTTATAAACGCCCTTGACGCGGCTGCGGATGAGCGTTTTGACAAAGCGGTAGCTGTGGATGCTGCCCTGCGCGTCCAGCCGCATCAGGCAGGAGAACGCCAGACGGTCCGCCTGCGGGTTGAGCGAGCAGATACCGTTGGACAGCTGCGTGGGCAGCATGGGGATGACTTTGTCGGCATAGTAGATGCTGGTGGCACGCTCGAACGCTTCGGCGTCCAGTTGGCTGCCGGGGCGCACATAGTGGCTGACGTCGGCGATGTGGACGCCGAGCTCGTACCCGCCGTCGGCGAGCTTTTGCAGGCTGATGGCATCGTCGATGTCCTTGGTCTCGGCCGAGTCGATGGTGAAGATGGGGATGGCGCGCAGATCCATGCGGCGGGCGGCCTCGGCCGCGTCGACCGTGGCGTCGTCGTAGGCCCGGGCTTCGGCCAGGACCTCGGGCGGGAACTCCTGCCGGACGTTGCGGCCGTAGAGGATGGCCTTGGCGCACTCCGACGCGCGGTCGGAGGAGCCGAACTTCTCGGTGACGGCGGCGCGGTGGCCAGCATGGCGTTCGCCGCGGTGGGTGATGAGGAAGCCGACTTTATCGCCCAGCTCTACGCCCTCGCTGCCCTGCTTGGCCAGCAGGAACTTGACGTCGCGGCAGCCGTCCGGTTCGACGGCCAGGCGGCCGTCGTCCGAAAGGCAGACCGTGCCCGCAAAACGGTTGTTGGGCACCGTGACCTCTACGACTTCGCCCTCGGACGAGCCCTCGACCCGCGGGTGGTCGAACAGTTTGACGCTGATCTTGTCCTGCGGCATGGCGCCGTGCAGCGCGCGCCCCGGGATGAAGATATCGCCCTGGCCGTCGTCGCGGCTGGCAAAGCCGAAGCGCGCCGCCAGCTTGACCAGCGTGCAGGGGATGGTGGCGGGGTCGGCCGGATTTTCGTAGGTGGCAAAGCCCGGCACATACGCGCCGTTGCGCAGCGAAAGTTCGCCGGTGGCGACCATGGCCGAGACGGTGGTGCGCAGGCGGGAATTGTCCACCTGCAGGTTGTTTTGCAGCTCGCGCAGCGTCATGGGGCGGCGCTTTACGGCTGCGAGGATGCTTTTTTGCAACGGTGTCATAGTTACTCCTTCATTGACGTCGCCGCACCGTCCGGTGCGGCCCTTCCCTGCGGGGACGATCCCCGCGTACTTTCCCACAAAAAACGGCCCGCCGGGGCGCTGACGGTTGCCGTGCGCTTGGGCGGGCCCTTTTTGTTTTGTGACAGGCGCGTACCTTGCTTACAGGCGGGCGCTGAGCACGCAGACGACCAGCGTGACCACAAAGAAGATCACGCCGAACACCTTGGTCCATTTGACGAGCTTGGCGTCGTTGCCGCGCTCACGGCCGGCCGCCATGTTGGCGTTGTCGCCCATGATCGCCGCAGACAGACCGCGGCCCTTCTGCTCCTGCGCAAGGGTGAAAACGATGATCAGCAGCGAAACAGCGATCAGCACGCCGCCGAGCACGATCTCATACCAGTTCATTGAACAGCACTCCTTTAACTTCTCATGCGTGGTACAGTATACCACAGAACTGCCGATGGTGCAAGCATTTTTTGGATTTATTTTCCCCTCTGGCGGCGCCATACAGCTCTATACGCAAGGTTCTGCCATAGGCAAAGCGGTACCTTTACGCCCCCCGGCGTGCTGCTTCTTCCCTGCGCGCCGCAAATATGCCTTTGCCTTTTTGGTTGGCAAGCGCCAAAGCGACCGGCCCCGCCACGCCAACCACAGTATACAGCAGCCACCACGCGCCGCGTTCCCCGTACAAATTGGGGTACGCTGCAACGCAAAACGGCGGCAGCTGATACCAGACCGTAATGAAGCCCGCCACCAATTTCATAAAGAGGCCATGCAATAACACGACCGGCAAGGTATGCTGCCCTATGCAGATCATACACTGCCTTACAAACGGCACCTGTTTGATAAAATAGGCTGCGCTGTATACCATAGCCCACCCCAAAATCGATGCCGCCAACATGAACGCCGGATCCACATACTGATTTCCGGCAAAGGTAATAGAACCCATCCGGTTGAACACGCACAACAGACCAAAAGAGACTAGCAGGATCGGCAGGAACTGCCTCCCGCCCCAGGCAGCGCAGCGCTGCTTGGCAAAAGCCAGCATGCGCCCTATGTGGTACAGGCAATAAAACGACGCTACCTTGTCAAGATGGTACGGAAAAATCGCGGTTTCCTGCAAAGAGGAATAGTAGCCGACTGCCAACAGAATGGCAGAAAGCACAAATTGCACCGGCAAAACACAGTTCGCGGAAATGCGCCCTGCCAAAAGTTCAACCAGCAGGTAGGTGATCGAGATCGCAAACAGGACCCCCAAAAACCACCCCGGGCCGATCAGCTGTTCTTCGACCCGGAAAAAAGCGCCTTTCAACACGCCGGTAAGGATCCTTGCCGGGCTGTACGGGGTGGAGACGACCGCATATTCGCTTGCGACATAGTTCGCAAGATCGGTGCGGCCGGTGTACACGCCGATGCGGATAAACCCGTTGTGCAGCAGCACGTAAAAGGTATTGCAGGCAAAATACGGCAGCCACAGCCGTTTGATCTTATGGAGGACTGCGTTCCCGGCCGACCGCAGGCTGCGTGCGTCCTGCCTATGAAAGCAAAAACCCGAGGCGATAAAAAAGATCGCCATATGAAACAAATAAACAAAATGGGTAAACGGCGCATCCGAGTGCCCGGCCACCATGCCGATGATCCCGATCGCCTTTAAAATATCCAGTTCCTCGATCCTCTTTTTTCGGTCTGGCACATACGTCATATCGGTTTTGCATCCTCTCCGCTTTCCCGCTGCCGGCAAGAAGCATTTTGCTGCGGTCTCACATCAGGCTAAACAGGTCGACCTGGCTGGTCTCGGGCAGGCTGCCCAGCGCGCCGACGGCGCGCAGCTTTTCAAACACCGAGGCTGCGACGCCGCTGGCCTGCTGCAGTTCTTCGACCGAGATATACGCCTGCCCGTGCAGGGTCGCTTCCTCCAGCGCGACGGCCGCCGCCTCGCCCAGGCCGCGCAGCGCCGTAAACGGCAGGCGGACCTTGCCGTCCTCGACGATGTATTTGCTGGCGCGGCTCTTGCCCAGCTCAATGGGCAAAAACTGCACGCCGCGCTGCAGCATCTCGTTTTCCAGCTGCAGGCTGACAAGGGCGTCGTCATCCTTGGCGGTGCGCTCCTCTTTGGGGATGCGCTCGTTGTCGCGCAGGTGCTCTTTGGCGACGCGCACGCCGCCGACGGCGGCTTCGTAGTCGATGTCGGCGCCGCGCACCGTAAAGTAGACGGCGTAGAACACCGCCGGGTGGTAGACCTTGAACCACATCAGGCGGATGGCCGCCATCAGGTAGGCCACGGCGTGCGCCTTGGGGAACATATACTTGATCTTGCGGCAGGACTCGATGTACCAGTCGGGCACATCGTGCTCGCGCATGGCTTCCTCCCACCCGGGCTGGAAGCCGCCCTTGGCGACTTTGCCTTTACGCACGGCCTCCATAATGTCGAACGCCATCTTGGGTTCCAGCCCTTTGCGCAAAAGATACAGCATGATGCTGTCGCGGCAGCCGATGACCTCGGCGATGGTGCAGGTGCCGGAGCGGATGAGTTCGTCGGCGTTGTTGGTCCAGACGTCAGTGCCGTGGGAAAGCCCCGAGATCTGGATGAGCTCCGAGAAGTTCTTGGGCTGGGCGTCCAGCAGCATCTGGCGCACAAAGTTGGTGCCCATCTCGGGGATGCCGAAGGTGCCGGTCTTGGAGCCGATCTGTTCTTCCGTCACGCCGAGGGCCGCGGGGCTCGTGAGCAGGCTGTAGACTTTTTCATCGTTCATCGGCACCGAGTCGATGGGGATGCCGGAGTATTCCTCAAAATACTTGTAGAACGTCGGCACATCGTGGCCGAGCTCGTCGAGCTTGAGCAGCGTATCGTGCAGGTACTTAAATTCAAAGTGGGTGGTCAGCAGGCCGCCCTTGACGTCGTCGGCCGGGTGCTGGATGGCGCAGAAGTCGTAGATGTCAAAGGTATCGGGCACGACGACCATGCCGCCGGGGTGCTGCCCCGTCGTGCGCTTGACGCCGGTACAGCCGATGACGAGGCGGTTTTCCTCGGCACGGTTGACGGTGCGGCCGCGTTCCTCGAGGTATTTTTTGACATAGCCGTAGGCCGTTTTGTCCTGCAGGCCGGAGACCGTGCCCGCCTTAAAGACGTTCTCTTTGCCGAAGAGTTCCTCGGTATAGCGGTGGACGTTGGACTGGTACATGCCCGAAAAGTTCAGGTCGATATCGGGTTCCTTGTCGCCGTAAAAGCCCAGGAAGGTCTCAAACGGGATGTCGTGCCCTTCGACGATCATCTTCTGCCCGCAGACCGGGCAGTTTTTGTCAGGCAGGTCAAAGCCGTCCATGTGCACGCCGTCGTCGATCCACTCGCTGTGCTTGCATTCGGGGCACAGGTAGTGCGGCGGCATACTGTTGACCTCCGAAATGCCGGAGAAGTGCGCCACGGCGGAGGACCCGACCGAGCCGCGGCTGCCGACCTGGTAGCCGCCGGCGTTGGAGTAGGCCACCAGGCGCACGGCGATGACGTACAAAACGGCGTAGCCGTGGCCGCAGATGGAATCGAGCTCTTTTTTCAGCCGCTTTTGCAGCACGTCGGGCAGCGGGGTGCCGTAGTCGCGCGCAGCGTGTTTCCAGGTATCGTCGCGCAGTTCCTGCTCGGCGCCGGGGATGCTGGGCGGGTAGGTGCCCTTGGGGATGGCGCGCAGGTTGTTGTCGATGGTGGCGGCGATCTTGTTGGGGTTGGTGACGGCGAGCTCGTAGGCTTTCTCTTTGGGCAGGTAGCTGAGGTCCTCGAGCATTTCCTGCGTCGTGTGGTAGTACAGCGGCGCCTGGTTGTCGGCGTCCTTAAAGCCGTTGCCGGCCTGCAGCACCGCGCGGTAGATCCAGTCTTCCGGCTCCTGGAAATGCGCGTCGCCGGTGGCGACGACGGGCTTGTGCAGGTCCTCGCCCAGCCGGATGACGGTGCGGTTGAAGTTTTTGATCGCCTCGAGGGAGTCGACCTGGCCGCCGCGCACCATGAACTCGTTGTTGCCCAGGGGCTGGACTTCGAGGTAGTCGTAGTAGTCGGCGATGCGCAGCAGCTGCTCGTAGGGCTGGCCGGCGACGATGGCGCGGTAGAGTTCCCCCGCCTCGCACGCCGGCGAAAGCAGCAACCCTTCGCGGTACTGGTTGAGCAGGCTGCGCGGCACGCGCGGTTTTTTGAAGAAATACTGCGTGTGCGCGGCGCTGACGATGCGGTACAGGTTTTTAAGCCCCACCTGGTTTTGCACCAGGATGATGAGGTGGTAGTATTTTTTCTTGAGCACCTCTTTGTTGCCGCCAAGACCGGTGTTGACGTCCTCGACGGTGTGGATGCCTTTTTCCGCCAGGTCGGCGAGCATGACCTCAAAGATGCGGGCCAGCGCCATGGCGTCGTCGACGGCGCGGTGGTGGTTGAAGGGCGGGATCTCGAGATGTTTGTTGATGGTATCGAGCTTATAGTTGCGCAGCCCCGGGAACAGCGCCTGGCCCATGGGCAGCGTGTCGATGTAGGTGTTTTCGTCAAAGCTGACGCCGGCGCGCGCGCCCGCGCTGCGGATGAACAGCATATCGAAGCTGTGGGCGTTGTGCGCGACGAGAACGTGGTCCCCGCAAAATTCCTTGAACGCGCGGATGGCTTCCTCTGGCGTGGGAGCGCCGGCCACCATGGCGTCGTTGATGCCGGTGAGCTCGACGACGCGCGGCGGGATGGGCATGCCGGGGTCAACGAAGGTGCAGAACTTTTTGTCCGCGTTGATCTTGCCGTTTTCCACAAAGACGGCGCCAATCTCGGTCAGGCGGTCGTTGTTGGGGTCCAGGCCCGTCGTCTCGGTGTCAAAGACGACAAAGCTGCCCGCGAGCGGCATCTGCGCGCCGCCGTAGACCGCGGGGATCATATCGTCGACGAAGTACGCCTCGCACCCGTAGATGAGCTTGAAGTCGGGGTCGTCCTTGTGGATGGCGTCGGCGGCCAGCATCGCTTCGGGGTAGCCCTGGCAGACGCCGTGGTCGGTGATGGCGATGGCGCGGTGGCCCATGCGGTGGGCCAGGCGCACGATCTTGCCGGGGTCATTGAAACCGTCCATCGAGCTGGACTTGGTGTGCAGGTGCAGCTCGACGCGCTTTTGCCCTTCCGGCGCGGTGTCCTGGCGGGGCTCGCGCTCGACCTGCAGCACGTCGTAGGGCATGATGACGAAGTCATGCTCGTACTTGTCGTACAGGTAGTTGCCGCGCACGATCAGCGTCGTGCCGGGCTTGAGATTTTCCCACTTGGACATATCGGCGCCGTCGTCCCCCAGAACTTTGAGGTTGACAGAACCCGAGTAGTCGGTGATGGAGGTAAAGTAGATTTTGCGGCGGCTGCCCTTGACCTCGGTGGCGAACACGTCGCCCCACACCGTGACTTTGCCGCCGTCGCCCAGATCGCCCAGGCGGCGGGTGTCGGCGGGTTTGAAGTTTTTGCCGTAGAACAGCTTGACCGGCTTGTTGGCCAGCGTCAGGCCCTCGATGGTAAAGTCGGGCGGGGTCTCCTTGGCTTCAAACTTGACGACGGGGGCTTTCTTTTGCAGGTATTCCTCAAACTCCTGCTCGCTGCGGGCGCGGCCGGTGTCAGCCAGGCGCACGATGGGCAGCGAGCCGGTGCGCTCCTGGATGAGTTCGGCCAGCACGCGGGGCAGCTCGACGCTTTCGAGGATGGCGCGCCCGGCGTTGACATGGATGGTGATGCCGTCCGCGCCAAAGGAGACCGGTTCGTTTTTATCAAGAAAGCCGTTGACCGGCATGCCCTGTTCTTTAAGTTCCTCGATCAGGCGGCAGACGGCCTGCGGCGTGATGTTGGGGTAGGCAAAATAGTTGCGCAGGTGCAGTTCATACCCGGCAAACACCGCCGCCAAAGACGCACAAAGGCGCCCGCACAGCGCGTCGTCCAGCGGCTCGGCGCTGCGCAGGCAGAGAATGACCTGGCGTTTGGTGCGGTGCAGTTCCACGCGGTCTACCAGCACGCTGCCAAAGGCGGCGCAGAACTGCGGGTCGGCCGTGAACTGCGGCCAGACCTGGGTGACAAAGGGTTTCAAAGTAGCTCCTTTTTTGTTTACTTGCGGGGGCGGCGGTCTTTTTTGCGGCGCGGCTTGAACATGCCGTTTTTGAGCCCGGCGACGCCCACAGCCAAAAACAACCCCGCCGCCAGCAGGCTGATGACGGCTTTGGCGGTCTCGCCCGCCGTGGAAAACAGGTACGCCAAAAAGACGAACACCGCCACCAGCGCGGCGCACAAGATCCCATAGAGGGGCGGCCAGAGTTCCGTCAAAAACTCCACGATGAACGAACCCACGACCTCGAACAACGTTTCCATGGGTGTTCCCCTTCCCCGCCGGGCGGCGGCTTACAGTTTGTGGATCTCCTCCAGGAACTGGCCGACGATGTCGCCCTTGAGCATGCGGATGCGCTCGCCGCGGATGAACAGCAGCGCTTCGTCCTTGCCGCCGGCGATGCCGATGTCGGCATCCGACGCCTCGCCGGGGCCGTTGACGACGCAGCCCATGATGGCGATCTTGAGCGGCTTTTTGAAGCCCTCGTCGCGCAGGCGGCGCTCGACCTCGTTGGCGATCTCGATCATGGGGTACTGGGTGCGCCCGCAGGTGGGGCAGCTGATGATCTCGGGCCCGGCGACGGCGTAACCGACGGCACGCAAAATATCGTACCCGGCGTAGACTTCGTGTTCGGGCTCTTCGGTCAGCGATACACGCAGCGTGTCGCCGATGCCCTCGAGCAGCAGCCCGCCGATGCCCATGCCCGATTTGATCAGCCCCATGCGGCTGCCGCCGGCCTCGGTGACGCCGACGTGCAGCGGGTAGTTGGTTTGGGCCGAGAGCATGCGGTAGGCGGCCATCATGCGCGGCACGTTGGAGGATTTGATGGAGATGACGATGTTGTCAAAGTCGTGCTTTTCCAGCAGGCGCACGTGGTAGAGCGCGCTTTCGACCATGGCTTCCGGCACCGGTGCGCCGTATTTGGCCAGGATGTGTTTTTCGAGGCTGCCGCCGTTGACGCCGATGCGGATGGGCACGTTTTTGGCGTTGCAGGCGTCGGCCACGGCCTTGACGTTCTCGTCAGCGCCGATGTTGCCGGGGTTGATGCGGATCTTGTCCGCCCCGGCGTCCAGCGCGGCGAGCGCGGCGCGGTAGTCGAAATGGATGTCGGCCACGACGGGGATGTCGACGGCTTCCTTGATGGCGGCCACGACGGCGGCATCCGCCGGGGTGGGCACCGTCACGCGGACGATCTGGCAGCCGGCCGCCGCCACCCGCTTGGCCTGGGCGACGTTGCCGGCGATGTCCTTGACCGGTACGTTGAGCATCGTCTGCACCGCGATGGGGTTGTGCCCGCCGATGGTGATGTTGCCGATCTTGACTTCACGTTTGACTTGGCGCGTCATGGTTTGCTTCCTCCTTGCAGCGGCCCGGGGGCCCGGGCTCAAAAGAAACGGGTAATATCCTGCATCGTGACCACGGCCATCAGCCACAGCAGCAGCACCAGGCCCGCCGTGTTGACGACGGCTTGGAACCGCAGCGGCACGGCATGGCCGGTAAGGCCCTCAAACAGCAGAAACAGCAGCTTGCAGCCGTCCAGCGCCGGCACCGGCAGCAGGTTGAAGATACCCACGTTGATGGTGAGCAGCGCCATCAGCGAGAGGACGTCCCGCCAGCCATACTGTACGGCCTGGCTGACGGCCGACACCGTGCCGATGGGGCCGGAGAGCTGCTCCATGCCGACCTGGCCGGTGGCCAGCTGCCAGAACCCGCCCAGGATGGCGGTGCTGTAATAGCCGAAAAATTCGCCGGTCTGCACCAGCACATTGCGCGGCGTTTTGGGGATGGCCGCAACGCGGAAATCCAGCGTGCTGGTCAGGTTGCCGTCGGCGTCGGTGCTGGGGGCCACAGTGACGGCGTCCAGCGTCACGATCTCGCCTTCGCGCAGCACCGTCATGGTATGCGTCTGTTCGGTATAGCCGAAGCACTGCGCCATCGAGTTGGCAGTGCGCACGCGCTGGCCGTCCACCGCCAGGATGGTATCGCCCAGCTGCAGGCCGCTGGCCGCACTGGCAGAATCTTCGGTAAACTGCGCGACGGTGGTGCCGCCCAGCGCCTGCATGCTGAGCACCAGCGCCAGCAGCACCACAAACCCCAGCATAAAGTTCATCAGCGCGCCGGCCAGCGTAACAAAAAAGCGCTGCCAGGCGGTCGCCTGCTCAAACCGTTCACCGCGCACCGCCAGCGGGAACAGCGGCGCATGGCGCGGGCGCGGCGCGGGCGGCGGGGGCAGGTCGTCCTCGCCCTCCCCTTCCGGCGGGGCCGAAAACAGGTTGTAGCCGCCCAGCGGGATCAGCCGCAGGGTGTAGCGGGTCTCCCCTTTGCCCCAGGCCAGCAGCTTGGGGCCAAAGCCGATGGAAAATTCCTCGACCCGGATGCCGCAGCGGCGCGCCGCCCAAAAATGGCCGAGTTCATGCACCAGGATGACAGCCCCGAACACGAGCACCGATACCAGCCCGGTCAGCAATGCAGTCATAGGCACCTCACGTTTGCTTGTGTAGAGCGTTCAGATATGGGCTTCCACGTAGGCGCGGGCCATGCGGTCGCACTCGTGCACGTCGGCCAGCGTGTAGTCGCCGCCGAAGGAGTCGCTGTCCACGACGCCTTCGACCAGGCGGCCGATGTCCAAAAAGCCGATCTCGTCTTTTAAGAAATGCGCGACGGCGGCCTCGTTGGCGCCGTTGGCCGCGCAGGGGGCCAGCCCGCCTTTGCGCAGCGCCTTTTTGCAGGCCGCCAGGCAGCGGAAGGTCTCGTCGTCCGCTTTGGCGATGCTGAGCTGGGTCAGCGCGGTCAGATCCAGCTCCGGCGCGGGGCTGGGCAGGCGTTCGGGCCAGGTGAGCGCATACTGGATGGGGATGCGCATATCCGGCACGCCGAGCTGCGCCAGGATGGAATGGTCGGCGAACTGCACGGCCGAGTGGATGATGCTCTCGCGCTGGACGACGATCTGGATCTTATCCTCGGGCAGGCCGAACAGCCACGCGGCCTCGATGAGTTCAAGGCCCTTGTTCATCAGCGTCGCCGAATCGATGGTGATCTTGGCGCCCATGTGCCAGTTGGGGTGGCGCAGCGCGTCGTCCTTGGTCTTGTGGCGCAGTTCCTCGGTCTTCATGCCAAAAAACGGCCCGCCCGACGCCGTGAGCAGGATCTTTTCCAGGGTTTTGGCGCTGTGGGCGTCCTGCAGGCACTGGAAGATGGCGCTGTGCTCGCTGTCCACAGGCAAAAGATGCACCCGGTTGCGGCGCACCGCGTCCAGGATCAGGTGCCCGCCGGTGACCAGGCTCTCTTTGTTGGCCAGCGCCAGGTCGTGCCCGCTCTCGATGGCGGCCAGCGAGGCGTCCAGGCCCGCAATGCCCACCACGGCGTTGAGCACCATATCCGGCCCCTGCATGGCGGCCAGCTCACGCAGGCCCTCAGGGCCCTGCAGCAGCGTCGGCGCGCCGGGCTGCCAGGCCAGTTCGGTTTTGAGGCGGCGGAAGGCATGCGGGTCGATCACCGCCACATAGCGGGGGCGGAACTCGCGGATCTGTTCGAGCAGTTTGCCCACGCTGGAATGCGCGGCCAGGCCGAACACCTTGTAGCCGTGCATGCGGCAGACGTCGAGGCTTTGGGTGCCGATGGAGCCGGTGGACCCCAGCAAAGTGATGGTCTTACTCATATTCCACGTCCTTTTTGGTTCACAGCAGGTAGAAGAAATAGCGCACGACGATGGAGACGAACGGCGCAATGAACATCACGCTGTCAAAGCGGTCCAGGATGCCGCCGTGCCCGGGGAAGATGGTCCCATAGTCCTTGATGCCGGCCTGGCGCTTGACCGCCGAGGCGAACAGATCGCCCAAAATGCCCAGCACCGAGGCGATGGCCCCCATAAGCAGCAAGATCAGATAATGCCGGGGCTTTACCTGGATGCTGATGACCGGGTAGCTGAGCGACAGCGCATGGTAGACCGCCGTGAGCAGCACCCCGGCCGCCACGCTGCCCGCAAGGCCGCCGGCGGCGCCTTCGACCGTTTTGTGGGGGCTGACCGTCGGCGCCAGTTTGCGGCGGCCGAACGCACGCCCGGCAAAGTAGGCGGCGGTATCGCCGCCCCAGGCGAAGCAGAGCACCAGCAGGATAAAGTAGACGGCGTCATAGCGGTACTGCGCAAACGGCAGCATGCGCTTTAAATGGATGAGCGAATAGAAGCAGAAGATGATGACCCCGGAAAAATAGACATACCCCGCAAGTTTGCCAAAATCCAGCGTTTTGACCTGTGCGATCTGGCAGATGTTGAGGAACAGCACCACCAGAAAGCTGAATGGCAGCACCGCGATGCGCGCCAGCTGCGTGGTGCTGAGCATGACCAGCAGCGTAAACGGCACGGCCGCCGCATACAGATACCACTGCTTTTTGCCAAAGCCCATGGCGGCAAACACTTCGTGGATGGCGATCAGGCATACGGCGCTGAGCACCAGGTCAAACAAAACGGTATTGAAAAAAGCCAGCACCACGGCCAGCAGCGCCAGGCCGACGGCGGCGGTGATCACGCGGGTCTTCATAGGTGGTCCTTTCGAGCGGATGGTCATCAGAACAGCCTATGCGGGCGCGCCTTCCGGCATGCCCGCACAGGAACTACACGGAAGCGCAGACAAAAAGGGGTCAAACTTCCATGATCTCTTTATTTTTGGCCGCGCAGGTATCGTCGATCATCTTGACGTACTTGTCGGTCAGTTTCTGGGTCTCTTCCTCCAGCTTTTTCTGGTCATCCTCGGTCAGTTCGCCGCCCTTTTTCAGGGCCTTGAACTTATCCATCGCGTCGCGGCGCACGTTGCGCACAGCAACTTTCGCCTCCTCGCCCAGTTTCTGGACGTCCTTGGTCAGCTGGCGGCGGCGCTCCTCGGTCGGGGCCGGGAACACCAGGCGGATGATCTGGCCGTCGTCGATGGGGTTGATGCCGATGTCGCTGGTTTGGATGGCTTTGGAGATGGGCTTGAGCATCTGGCGGTCCCACGGGGAGATGGTCAGGATGCGCGCCTCGGCCACGGCGACCGCCGCGATCTGGTTGATGGGCGTGGGGCTGCCGTAGTAGTCCACCATGACGCGGTCCAGCACGGCGGGGTTGGCGCGGCCGGCGCGGATCGCGCCCAGCTCACGGGCCAGGTGGTCGACGCTGGCGTTCATTTTTTCTTCGTACGGTTTGGTCATGCTGCTCATAGTAAATTCTCCTTATTGTATAATAATACTGTTTGTATTATAAAGTATCTGCGGCAGGCCGGCCCGCTGTTTGGGGCTTACTCCTGCACCAGGGTGCCCACGGCCTCGCCGCGCAGCGCTTTGGCGATGTTGGCGGGCTCGCCCAGGTCGAACACGAGGATGGGCAGGTGGTTGTCGCGGCAGAGCGTTGCGGCCGTAGAGTCCATGACCGCCAGGCGCTCGTCCAGCACGCGGGTGAAGGTGAGCGTATCGTAGCGCACGGCGTCGGGGTATTTGTGGGGGTCTTTGTCGTAGACGCCGTCCACCATCGTGGCCTTGAACATGGCGTCGGCGCCGATCTCCAGCGCGCGCAGCGCCGAGGCGGTATCGGTCGAGAAAATGGGGTTGCCGGTGCCGCCGCCGAACACGACGACCTGGCCGCTTTGCAGCGCGGCGATGGCTTTGTCGCTGGTGAACACCTCGGCCACCTGCGGCATGAACGAGCTGGTCATGACCACGGCCGGCACGCCCTGCTGGCGCAGCGCGTCCTTGACGGCCAGGGCGTTCATGACGGTCGCCAGCATGCCGATTTTGTCGGCGTCCATGCGGTCCATTTTGCCGCTGGAACGCCCGCGCCAGAAGTTGCCGCCGCCCACGACGATGCCGATCTGCGCGCCGAGGTCATACGCGGCCTTGATGCCGGCGCAGATGGACGCGATGGTCCCCTCGTCAAAGCCGGCGCCTTTGGGGCCGGCCAGCGCCTCGCCGCTGACTTTGAGCAGGATGCGGTTATAGCGGATCTCCATACTTTGAAACACCACCTGTTGTTTTGTGCGGCACCGTGCCCGCCGGGCACAGTACACCATTGTGTTTGTACAGTATTTTACAATAGTTTGGCGGCAAAGTAAAGCGCCGCGGCAAAAAAAGAGCCGCCCCGGCAGGGGCGGCGGACCGTATAGGCGTTATCACAAAGTTTCCGGCGGCGGGGCCAGCAGCGGGGCCAGTTCCTCCTGCAGGCGTTGGCGGCGCCACTGTGGGCCGCGGGCGACCGTGCCGGACTCCAGCACGACGCTGCCCAGCTGCATGTCGCAGGGGGGCAGGGCAAACTGCAGTTCCATGCCGGGGCCGTCCGGCACCGTCAGCGTCCAGCCCATCGCCTGCGCATAGGCGCGCACCAGCGGCAGGCCCAGGCCGCCCTGTTCCAGCAGGCGGTCGCTCCACACGCCGGTGCGCAGGAATACGGCGGCGTCCGGCGGCAGGCCGGGGCCGTTGTCGCGGTATAAAAAGGTCCCCGGCAGGCAGGCCAGGGTGATCTGCGCAGGCTGCCGCGCAGCCAGCGAATTGGAAAACAGGTTGGCCAGCAGCCCGTCCAGCAGCGCGGGGTCGCCCATCGTCAGCAGCGCCTGCATGCCCGCGTCCGCTTCCACGCGCACGGTGCCCTCTATCTTGGCCTGCGCAAGGATCTCGTTCACGATCTGCTCTGTCTCGCGCAGCTGGCTCAGCAGTTCCATGGGCTGCGGCGTGCAGACCTGCCGCAGCACCGGCGCAATGGCCGCGTCGGCGGCATGCTCACCCAGGCGGCGCAGCAGCAACAGCTGCGCGTTGATCTGCGCAAAGATCGGGCGCAGCGTGTCGTACTGTGCCGGCGTGGCGCTGTGGAGCATCTGGTCGTCCAAGACCTCAAGCGCAACGTTCAACAGATGAAAAGAGTTCCGAAACCGCCCCTGCAGACCGCCGCGCAGCGCCATCATCAGTTCCTGTTCCTTCGTCTGCATGGTGTTCCCCTTTCCTGCCGGATGGCGGTTCATACGATCTCTTGCTGCAGCAGCTCCAGCATCGCTTTCAGCAGCTTGCCATTGGGCAGCGACGCGGTTTCGGGCAGGCCGCACCGGCGGCAGAGTTCCCGGTACACCGGCGTGCCCTGCCGCTGCATCTTGCGTGAAAGCCGCCCGATCGCCGCGGCGATGCTGCCTTCCTGCGTGTTGTTGTCCTGCGCTGTCAGCTGGTACAGCGCAGCCAGCGGCAGCGGACATTCCGACGTCATGGCGTACAGCAGCATCTGTTCCAGGTAATCACAGCCGCTCATGGCCGGGTCGGCCTGCATCTGCTGCAGGTACCGCCGGCAGCAGCGGCGGATGCGGTACAGGCGGAACTGGTCCGCCCCGACGCCCATCAGGTAGACCTGGTCGAACAGGTCTTTCATGCAGCAGGGTTTGAGCAGCAGTTCGCAGTTTCCCAGCGCCTGTATGGCGTCCCGTGCCGCTGATTTTTCGGGCAGCGGCACCATCAGCAGCAGCGCCGGTTCCGGCTCCAGGTGCAGCGCGCGGATCTCTTCGACCAGCGAAAAGATCCCGCCGAGCATCGCGTCAAGGACCACCACCTGCGGGTGCAGCCCGCTGCGCAGCAGCTGCAAAAGCTGTGCGCCGTCCGGCACGACGGCCGCCGCGCGGACTTCCGGGTGAGTCTGGGCATACAGGCGGATGCATTCGCGTTCCAGCCGGGCAACGCTGGCAAATACGGCAACGACGGTCTGGCGGCCCGGAGCTGACGGCATATACATTCTTCCTTTCTGCGGGGCCGGGCGCCCCTGTTCCAACGTCCCCACCATGGCGTTATACGGCCGCCCCGCACAGGTCGCGCACGATCTCCGGGACCTGTTCCGGCGCTACGGCATTCTCATACAAATAGCAAAGCAGGCGTCCGGCGAACGCCTCATCCAGACCGCACAGGCTGCAGGTGATGTCCTGCGCAGAGGTGCGCCGCCTGGCGTGAAAACACAGGGCGCTCTGTGTACGCCGCAGCGCATACGTGACACGGTCCGCTTTCTGCAGGCCTTCCAGCTCTGAAAAATCACGCTGATATATGGCAAGGTAGTTTTGCCCTGCTCCTTCCATGAATGCCTCATCCTTCCTCTCGGATACCCAAGTCATTATGGGAACACCGCCGCGGTCCGGTATTCTCTGGATGTACTATAGAGCAAAGCGGGGCGGGAAATCAATCCACACATCGCATACGTTTTTCTACGCCATGTGCAAGATTTGTTTCTTTTTCGCGATTATAGCACAAGCCGAGCAAAATGTGAACTATATTTTTGCAAAAGCATGAAAATTCTTTCTTCTGCCCCGCTTGCCGCAAGCCAAAAGCAGCAAAAAAGCGCAGCACCCCATTACGAGTGCTGCGCATTGGTGGACCTGGAGGGATTCGAACCCTTGACCTCTCGGATGCGAACCGAACGCTCTCCCAACTGAGCTACAGGCCCATATTTGGCTGACTAGGTTATTCTACGCGATTTGCCCGCAAATGTCAAGAGGTTGGCTGCATTTTTTCTGATTTGCAAAAAAAAGTTATAAAATATACTGTATGATGCATTTTGACACACTTTTTTGTTTGCGCTGGCCGTGCAAATGGTGTATGATGAAACATATTGATGTTGCCGGGAGGAGTGTTCCCCATGAACTTGCCGTCCTTACCCCCGCCGCTGGACCGTTTCAGCCGGCGGCAGCTGGCTTTGCTGGGCGGCGGCTGCGCCGCCGCGCTGGTCGCCGTCGTCTGCATCGTGGTCATCGTACTGCGCGGCGGCCTGATCCCCGGCCGCGGCGAACAGGCCACGGCCGAGACTGCCGAAACCGCCGCCACGGCCGAGACGGCAGAAACAGCCGAGACCGCCCCGCGCGAGGCCGACCTGGCCGTGCAGAACGCAGCGGCAGGCACCGTGCTGGGCGAAACACCCGACGCCGGGCGCAGCTATGTAGAAGAAACGCTGTTCATCGGCGACTCCAACACGGCGCGCTACCTGATGTATGCCGACGAGACCGGCCAGGCGTTTACGACGCTGGACAACAATATCGGCGTCGTCAGCATGGGGGTGGGGTCCATCACCTCGCTGGAATGCGAAAAATTCAAAGGATATTCCGGCATGTACACCGTGCCGGAATCGGTGGCGATGCTCAAGCCCAAGCGCATCATCATCTGCTACGGCACCAACAATTTGAGCGGGTCTTCGACCGACGCCACCAACTTTATCAAGACCTACTTACAGGGGCTGCAGGCCATTGAGGAAGCCTGGCCTTACTGCGATATCATTGTCAGCGCCATCCCGCCGCTGGACCGCCAGCGCGAGAACACCAACTTGACGATGACCCAGGTGGACGCCTACAATGCCGCGCTGGTCAAAATGTGCGAGGAAAACGGCTACAAGTTCCTGAACAGCGCCGAGGTGCTGCGCGACGAAACGACCGGCTGGGCCAAGACCGACTACACGCTCTCGGATGGGGTGCACCTTTCCAAAGACGCCGTGACGGCCTACTTCCAGTATGTGCGCACCCACGCCTACATCACCGAGGACCGCCGCCCCCAGCCGCTGGGGACCATCCCCACGCCGGACGGCGTGCCGGCCAACCTGATCAGCGAAGACCCCATCGCCGTGCGCGGCGCCAAGGTGCCGCTGGAGTTTGTGGCCACCAACGGCGGTAAACTGTCCGGCGCGACGAGCCAGCTTGTCAAGAAAGGCGGCACGGCCAGCGCGGTGACGGCGATCCCCAACGAAGGCTTTGTGTTTGCGGGCTGGACCGCCAGCACCGGCGGCAGCTACAGCAGCGCGACCATCCAGTTCACGATGCCCGCCAACGCCAACGCCGGCGGCGTGGTGCTGACCGCCCATTTTACAGCGGACGCACACGAGCACAATTACGTGCTGGTGGAAGGCAGCGAGACGCCCGCCACCTGCCTGTACGCCGGCAGCGCCAAGTATGCGTGCAGCATCTGCGGCGAGGTGATCGAAAAAGACACCCCCGCCCTGGGCCATGACTGGGACGGCGGCAGCCAGAACGGCGATACCATCACCTACACCTGCCGCCGCTGCGGCGAGACCAAGAGCGAACAGGTGGCGCATACCCATAGCTTTACGAAAGAGGCAGGCCGGAAAAACCCAACCTGCACCGAAAGCGGTTACGTTGTGTGGCAGTGCTCCTGCGGGCAGCAGACGACCGAAACCATAGGCACGCTGGAGCACAGCTGGAACAGCGGCACAGTGACCAAAGAACCGCAAGTCGGCGTGCCGGGTGTGAAAACGTATACCTGCACAGCCTGTGGTACCACGACCACTGAGGAGATTCCCGCACTGGCTGCACCGGACCCCGGCACTGGCGGTACTGATCCCGGCACCGGCGGTACTGACCCCGGCACCGGCGGTACTGACCCCGGCACCGGCGGTACTGACCCCGGCACTGGCGGTACTGACCCCGGCACCGGCGGTACTGACCCCGGCACCGGCGGTACTGACCCCGGCACCGGCG
>LHCFC04200__coassemble_154_pt1 | contig 84763 bp, 63 predicted proteins | sample LHCFC04200__metabat2_high_PE_045 | metagenome-assembled genome bin LHCFC04200
TCCCAACCGGCGTGACCGCAATATCTTCACAAAAGAAGAGCTGGCAACCCTGTGGGCACACAAAGCCAATCCCTATTGCCAGATTCTGCTCATGCTCAATTACAATGCCTGCCGCATTTCGGAGTTTCTGGATCTGAAGAAGGAGAACGTCCATCTGGAAAAACAGTATTTTGATGTGGTGGAAAGCAAAACCGAAAACGGTATCCGGAAGGTGCCCATTGCAGACAAGATGCTGCCCTTTTACAAAGGATGGATGGAGCGCTCCCCTTGCGAGTATCTGCTTTGCACCACAGACGGCAAGCATCTGGACTATTTCAATTACTGCGACACCTACTGGGACCCTTTGATGGAAGAATACGGGATGAAGCACAAGCCTCACGACACCCGGCACACCTGTATTTCCATGATGGCTGATGCCGGTGTGAACCCCACCATTCAGAAGAAGATTGCCGGTCATTCCGGTGCCATGAGCCTGACCGAGCGTGTGTACACTCATCTGGATATCAAGACCCTCATCGACGGTATCAACATGATTTGCAAGCCATAAGGTTTTTCTTTTTTTGCAAATAAAAAAGCAGGAGACGTTCTCCTTGCGGAAAACGTCTCCTGCAATAGGCAATTTGCTTTTGTAAGGTCTGCTGCATACTCGCTTCTTACCTGCTGCTTTTTCAGCAAGTTCCAAGGCGATTTGCTGCATTCCACCACGTCAGGCGCATCCGATTTTCTGCACACAATCGTGCAAAAAAGTCGTGAAGCGTACTGAAAAGTTCGCAAGTAGTGCGGACAATCAGCGCTTGCTGAACTGCGGAGCGCGGCGGGCGGCTTTGAGACCGTACTTCTTACGCTCTTTCATACGAGGATCGCGGGTGAGGAACCCGGCCTTTTTGAGGGCGGGGCGCAGCTCGGGGTTGAACTGCAGCAGGGCGCGGGACAGGCCGTGGCGGATGGCGCCCGCCTGGCCGGCGCAGCCGCCGCCGACAACGTTGACGACGATGTCGAACTTGCCCTCGGTCTCGGTGAGGACCAGCGGGCTGTTGACCAGCAGCTTGAGGGTCTCGAGGCCGAAGTAGTCGTTGATATCGCGGCCATTGATGGTCATTTTGCCGGTGCCGTTGTAGACACGCACGCGGGCAACAGAATGTTTACGACGGCCGGTGCCGTAGAAATAAGGTTTGGTTTCGTACATCTTCGATTGCCTCCTTCAACTCAGATCTCAACGGCTTCGGGCTTCTGCGCCGCATGGGCGTGGTCGGCCGTCTTGTAGCAGTGCAGGCGGGTCATCGCCTTGGCGCCCAGCGTGTTGGAGGGCACCATGCCCTTGACCGCGTAGGTCATGGCCTTGTCGCTGGCCTCGGCCATCAGGGTCTTGTACTGGGTCTCTTTCAGGCCGCCGATCCAGCCGGAGTGGGTGCGGTGGAACTTCTTCTCCAGCTTTTTGCCGGTCAGGACCGCCTCGTCACAGTTGATGATGATGACGTGGTCGCCGCAGTCGACGTTGGGGGTGAAAACGGGTTTGTTTTTGCCGCGCAGGATGACGGCCGCCTTGGCGGCGACGCGGCCCAGCGGTTTGCCGGCGGCGTCGATCACATACCACTTGCGGTCAGCCATTTCAGCGGGCTTGGCGAGAGTCGTGCTCATAGTAGGAACCTCCATTATAAAATAACACGTCCGTTCAAAAAAACGGTATCAACCAGCGCCGGGCACCCTGTGCGCGGCGCCTTTTTCGCGCAAGTGTGATTATAGCAGAACCCCCGGCGCAAGTCAACGCTTTTGGGCAAGAATTTTTATATATTCCCGCCTTGCTTTCAAATGCTCTTGTTTTCTTTTATTTCCTCTTGTTTTCTCACTTTGTATTTTCGGTTTTGCGCTGGGGCGGGCAGGGCGCAAAAAGCCCGGCCCGCCGGGCAAAACTGCACAGCGGGCCGGGCTTTCGGTTTGCGGTTTCCGTTTACTGTTTAATCGCGTTGACGACGCGGCGCAGATCGCCCTCGTCCTCGCACACGATCTTCACGGGGTGGCTGTAATCCAGGCTCATCATGCCCAGGATGCTCTTGGCATCGGCGATGCTGCCCTTCATGTCGTGCACACCGACAGCGTTATAGCACTTGGCGGCAGCAGACACGATCCCCTTGACTTCCGTGAAGTTGGAAACCTTGACTTGTTTCACCATAGTAATGACCTCCAGATAATTCCCACGGCAAGCCAACCTCTGGGGCGGCGCAACGTCTGCGCCGCGCGGCCTGCCGTGCAGGGCACCGCCGGGCCACCATGCCCGGGCTTTCCCGTCCCTGCATTGGCATTATAGCACAATTATTTCCGCATTCTTTGTGTATCATGCACAAAACTGATTTTTTCCATTTCCTGCACAAAAGACCCAAATCTTCATTTTGGCGATTTGGTGAGTTTGCGCACATTTTGGGCAGTTGTTGGCAATGCGTTCATTTACTTTATGTTTTCTGGAAGCACATTTTATGTTTTTAGCTTGTTTTTGACTATTTTTGCTGATTTCGATAGTGTTTTTGCCTTTTGGCTCGTCCGGTATTTATAACCAACTGCAACAAAAAGCCATAATTTCCCTGCTTTGCAGGCGCGGGGGCCTGTTTACACCCCTTTCATGGACAGCGCGATGCGTTTTTTGCCCACATCGACGCTGAGGACCTTGACCTTGACGATGTCACCGACTTTGAGCACCTCGCGCGGGTGTTTGATGAAACGGTCGCTGATCTGCGAGATGTGCACCAGGCCGTCCTGGTGGACGCCGAGGTCGACGAAGGCGCCGAAGTCGATGACGTTGCGCACGGTGCCTTGCAGCACCATGCCGGGCTTGAGGTCCTGCAGCTGCATGATGTCGCTGCGCAGCAGCGGCGGGGGCAGCGTGTCGCGCACGTCGCGCCCCGGCTTGCACAGCTCGCTGACGATGTCGTGCAGCGTGGGCGCGCCGATGCCCAGGGCTTCGCACAGGGGTTTCTCCCCTTTCGCTTGGACGGCGGCGGGCAGGCCGGCCAGCGCCGGGGTGCCGATGTCGGCCGCCGTAAAGCCGCAGGCGTCCAGCAGGCCCTTGGCGGCGGCGTAGCTTTCGGGGTGGACGGCGGTGGCGTCCAGGCGGTTTTTGGCCTCCGGCAGGCGCAGGAAGCCGGCGCACTGTTCATACGCTTTGGGGCCCAGGCCCTTGACTTTTTTGAGCTGCGCGCGGGAGGTGAACGCCCCCTCGGCCTCGCGCCGGGCGACGATGTTTTTGGCTGTGGCGGCGGTCAGGCCGGCCACGCGGCGCAGCAGCGGCGCGCTGGCGGTGTTGAGGTCGACGCCGACGCTGTTGACGCAGTCCTCGACGACGCCGTCCAGCGTCTCGTCCAGGCGTTTTTGCGGCATATCGTGCTGGTACTGCCCGACGCCGACGGCCTTGGGGTCGATCTTGACGAGTTCGGCCAGGGGGTCCTGCAAACGCCGTGCGATGGACACCGCGCTGCGCAGGTTGACGTCGAACTGGGGGAACTCCTCGGCCGCCAGCTTGCTGGCGGAGTAGACCGAGGCCCCGGCCTCGCTGACGACCATGTATTGCAGGTACAGGCCGTTTTCGGCCGCCAGCTCATGGATGACGGCGGCGGCGAACTCCTCGGTCTCATGGCCGGCGGTGCCGTTGCCGATGGCCAGCACCTCGACGCCGTGCGCCAAGATCATCTGCTTGACGGTGCGCTTGGCCTGGTCGACGCGCTTGAACTCCGGCACGGGGTAGACGACGCCGGTGTCCAGCACTTTGCCGGTGGGGTCGACGACGGCGACCTTGCAGCCCATGCGGTAGCCGGGGTCCAGCCCCATGACCGTTTTGCCGCGGATGGGCGGTTGCAGCAGCAGCTGGCGCAGGTTGTCGCCAAAGACGCGGATGGCCCCCTCGGCCGCAGCGTCGGTCAGCTCGCCGCGCAGCTCGTTTTCGAGGCTGGGGTGGATCAGGCGGCGGTAGGCATCCAGCGCGGCGGCTTCCACCAGGGCGGCGCTGGCCCCGCCGGTCTTTTTGCGGGCAAACATCCAGGCGACGATGGCGCCCGCGCGCTCGGCGTCGACCTGGATGCCGACTTTGAGGTACCCCTCTCGCTCGCCGCGGTCCAGCGCCAGCACGCGGTGGCCGGGGATCTTGGCCAGCGGCTCGGCATAGTCGTAGTACTGGGCGTAGACGCTGTCCTCGTCCCTGGCTTTGGCGCTGGCGATGCGCCCGAACGCGCGGTAGTAGCGGCGCAGCTCGGCGCGGCAGGCCGCGTCGTCGGAGATCTGCTCGGCCAGGATGTCCTGCGCGCCGGCCAACGCGGCGTCCGCGTCGGGCACTTCGTCGTTCAGGTACGCCGCGGCGGCCGCCTGCGGGTCCAGGGCCGGGTCCTGCCGGAAGATCGCATCGGCCAGGCCCTGCAGCCCACGGGCGCGGGCGATGCCGGCGCGGGTCTTGCGCTTGGGTTTGTAAGGGCGGTAGAGGTCCTCGACCTCGGCCAGGGTGGCGGCTTTTTGCAGCGCGGCGGTCAGCTCCGGCGTCATGGCGCCCTGGCCGTCGATGGCGGCGGCGACTTCCTCTTTGCGCTTGTCCAGCCCGCGCAGGTAGGCCAGGCGGTCGCCCAGGTCGCGCAGGACCTGGTCGTCCATCGAGCCGGTAGCCTCCTTGCGGTAGCGCGCGATGAAGGGGATGGTGTTGCCCGCGTCGATGAGGTCGATGGCCCCCTGCACGTTTTGGGCGGTGAGGTGCAGCTCGGCAGCGAGCTGTTCAGCGTAGTTCGGCATGCAGTCCTCTCTTTCTAAAGTAGACAAACAGGTACGCGGCGTAGACGGCCCAGGCAGCCAGGCAGATACCGGCCGCGGGCGCCAGGCCCGGCGTGTGGTAGGTAAAGGTGATGTCGGCGTCGCCGGCCGGCACCTCGACGGCCATCAGGCCCCAGTCGACGCGCTCGATGGCGGCGGGCTGCCCGTTGACAGTGGCGGTAAAGCCGTCGTCATACGGCACGCTGAAAAATACAAGCTGCGGCGCGTCATAACAGCTGTGGGCCGTAAAGCCGGTGCGGGTGGCCGTAAACTGCGGCAGGGCTGCGGCGCGGCGGGCTGCGCAGTCGGCGGCATAGGTCCCGGCGCTGCGGTCGGCGAGTTCCTCGTCGGGCAGCGGGTCCAGCAGGGCGCCATAGCGGGCGATCTGGCCGTCGTCCAGCAGCAGCGCGCGCAGCAAAATTTGCGCGCGCTCCTCCTCGGGCACGCCGTCCAGCTGCTCCTGCGTGACATAGTAGTCGTAGGCAAAGCCCATCGGCACCCAGTTATCGTTTTGGTACAAAAGGTAGGCCGAAGTCTCCCCGCAGGGGGTCCAGCCGGGCAGGTTTTCTTCCGCCCAAGCGGTTTCCTGGTCGTGGGGCACCAGCAGGTACCGCACGCTGAGCAGCCCGCGCAGGGCGTAGTTTTCGGCCTCCGGCTTGGAGTTGACATCCCGCTTGACGCCGACCTCCGGGTAGAAGGCCATGATGCTGGGCGCGACGGTGGAGTTGAAAAATTGCAGGCAGCTGCGGTCAAACCACAGCCCCAGGTTGCTGTGCGCGCCGTAGGCGTCCAGGCGGTAGAAGGCGTCGTTTGGCAGCGCGGCGGCGATCTCGTCCGCCGAGCCCTGCGTCTCGGCGATGAGGTCGCTGTCGGTCTCCCACTGAGGGTATTTGGTCAGCGAGAGGTGCACGGTGCCATACACAAAGGTGAACGCCAGCACGGCGGCCAGCAGGCGGCGCGGCCAGTCCGGCCGGGCGCGCCACAGCCGCCACAGCCCCCAAAACAGCAGCACGCCCAGCATGCTGACGCCGAAAATGCCCCAAAAGCGCGGCGGGAAGTCGACGACGCCGAGGCGGAAGTTGCCGTCGTCGTCGGTGTTGGGCACCAGCGCGAACGCCGCCGCGCTGAGCGTGATGAGCGCCACCGTCCGCCAGGCGCGGGGGACTTCGCGCTCGGCCAGGTCAGCGCGGGAGAGCAGCGCCCCCGTGGCCCCGCACAATACCAGCACCGGCATGTAGTACCACCGCGCATAGTAGCTGGAGTTGAGCGCATAGAACGCGCTGTTGAGCACCGGCACGAACGCGCACACCACGCACAGCTTGAGCAGGCGGCTGAACGGGTGGCGGCGGCGCGCGCGGCAGAACGCCAGCCCGCCCACGATGCCGACGAGCGGCAGGTAGGCCGTCATGCTGGTGTGCTTGAAGACGCCGCCCTCGAACATATCTTTAAAGTACGGCGCGTCGGGCATCAAAAAGGCGCTGTACAAGATCGCGCCGTACTGCTGCGAATTGCCGTACAATAAGTAGCCGTAGCCGTTGAACGGGTCGATGGTGCGGGGGTTCTGCAAAAGCGAGAGCCCGGCCGGCACCAGCAGAATGCAGCCCATGGCGCAGCCCAGCAGCGAAAAGGAGGCCAGCGCAGCAAAGCGCCGCGGCCCCACCTTGTACGCGCGCCCGGCCAGCATGCACAGGAAATACAGGATCAAAAAGACTGCCTGCCCGGCGAAGAAAAAGTAGTTGTTGACGAGGTTGAGCGCCACCCAGAACGGGAACGGCGCGTATTTTCCGTCGAGCACGGCGTCGTCCAGCGACGCCAGTAAGTACGGGAACAGCGCCACGACGTCGAGAAAGTGGTTGAAAAAGATGTTGTACACCGTAAAACCGGAGCAGGCGTACAGACAGGCGGCCAGCAGCTGCCAGTCGGCCCCGCGCACCCAGCGGCGCGCCCACAGGTAAGCCCCGCCGCCGGCCAGCGCAAATTTCAGGCACAGCAGCGGCACCATGGCCCAGGGCATCCACTGCGAGGGCACCCACAGCGTCAGCCAGAAAAACGGGCTGCCCAGCAGGTAGAAGGAATAGGCGTTGACGAACCCGCTGCCGAGGTCGGTGGCCCAGCTGAAACTGCCGCCCTGTTTGATGAAGGCGTTGGCGTACTGATAAAAGTTGATCTGCTGGTCGTTGAAATCCCCCGCATAGTGGAACCAGCCGCCGCCCCACACCGCGTCGGCGATGCAGTGCGGCAAAAACAGCGCCGCCGCCAGCAAAAAGCACAGCACGAACGCCCGCCTGTATTGCGATTTTGGCCGGATAGTTGGTACCTGCATAGCGAAAACCTCGCAGTGATCCGCATAAACGTACTGCCAGAACGGCAGAACTGTGGTATACTGTAAACAGTTTTTAGTATAGCACAAACCGCAGGAGGAAAAAAGATGAAAACCTACCCGCTGAGCGCCCTGCTGGGCCGCATGAAATACATCACGCGGTGGAGCCTGATGCGCAACGGCCGCCCCGAAACGTTGAGCGAGCACACCGCCGACACCGCGCTGCTGGCGCACACGCTGTGTTTGATCGCCAAACATTGCACCGGCACCGGGGCCGCGCTGCGGCCCGAGGTGGTGGCGACGGCCGCGTTGTACCACGACGCGCCGGAAATTTTGACCGGCGACATGCCGACGCCGGTCAAGTACAAAAACGATGCGCTGCGCAGCGCCTACAAAGCCGTCGAGCGCGAGAGCGCCCGCGTGATGGCCAGCCTGCAGCCCGAGGAACTGCGCGCCGAGACCGAGGCCTACTTAACGGGCAGCGTGCTCAACGACGCCGAGCGCAGGGTGCTGAAAGCGGCGGACCGGCTTTCGGCCATCATCAAGTGCATTGAGGAGGGCCAGGGCGGCAACCGCGAGTTTGAGGCCGCGCGCGAGCAGCAGCTGGCCGCTTTGCACGCGCTGGAATGCCCCGAGGCCGAATATTTCATCGAGCATATGCTGCCGTGCTACGCGCAGAACCTCGACGAGCTGACCCGCGGCCGGTTCTGAGTGTGCAAAAGCGGCGGCCGCACCGGTCCCTGTGGGGACGGCGGCAAAACGCCGCACCTGCTTATTCCTGCAGGCGGTAGACCGCGTCGATGAGGGTATCGACGTCGGTGAAATGCTCAAGCATCGAGCAGTAGCGCCGCAGCGCCGCCGCGCCGCGCAGGCCTTTCATATAGTGCATGGCCTGGCTGCGCGCCTGGGGCATGGCCAGGTACTCACCTTTTTCTTCACACATTTCGTAAATTTGGGCGCGCAGCGCGTCCATGCGCTGGCGCAGCGTGGGGGCGGCGGGCGGCTGCTCGCCCAGCAGCGCCGCGCGCACGCGCTCAAACAGCCAGGGGTCGCCCAGCGCGGCGCGGCCGATCATGACGCCGTCGCAGCCGGTCTCTTGCAGCAGCGTCAGCGCACCCGCGGCGCTGGTCACGTCGCCGTTGGCCAATACCGGGATGTCCACCGCCTGCTTGATGGCGGCGATGGCCCCGGCGTCGATGGGCGGGATGTACATCTGCTCCCGCGTGCGGCCGTGCACGGCCAGCAGGTCGGCCCCGTTGCCGGCGCACTGTTTGGCGACCTCGACGCCGGTGCGGTGTTCGTCGTCCCAGCCGATGCGCATCTTGACGGTCAGCGGGGTATCGCCGCCCAGGGCTTTGCGCGCGGCGGCCACCATCGCCCCGCACAGCGGCGGGTCCAGCAGCAGGCGGCTGCCCGCGCCGCTGGAGGTGATCTTGGGCGCGGGGCAGCCCATGTTGATGTCCAACATATCAAAGCGGATGCCTTTTTCGCGCACCAGCAAGATGGCCTTGGCCAGCGTTTCGGGCTCGGCCCCGAACAGTTGGATGGCGTACAGCCCGTGGGGCGCGGGGTCCTTGAGCAGCGCAAAGGATTTGCGGTCGCCAAAGCAGAGCGCCTTGGCGCTGGCCATCTCGCTGACGGTCCACGCCGCGCCGTGGTCGGCCATCAGGTGGCGGCAGGCGGCGTCGGTCAGCCCGGCCATGGGGGCGAACACCGCCCCGGTGGGGATTTGCAGGGTCTTGAGTTGCATGGGGTACCTCTTTTGTGTGATCTCGGCTTCCATTCTACCACATTTGCGGCGTTTGTGGTATACTATACTTGCTGCAAAAAAGGGCGGCGCCCGCGCGGCCGTAAGCCGCGCGCCTTGCCCTGCCTTTTTTAAAGGAGTTTTGTTATGAAATTGATGGTACTGGACGGCAACAGCCTGGTGAACCGGGCGTTTTTTGGCATCAAGCTGCTGACGACGAAGGACGGCCGCTACACAAACGCCATCTATGGCTTCCAGAATATCCTGCTCAACCTGCTGGCGGCCCACGCGCCCGACGCCGTGGCCATCGCCTGGGATGAGCGCGCGCCGACGTTCCGCCACGAAGCCTACGACGGCTACAAGGCCACCCGCCACGGCATGCCCGAGGAACTGGCCCAGCAGATGCCGGTGCTGAAAGCGCTGCTGGACGAGCTGGGCTTTGTGCAGGTGAGCAAACCCGGCTGGGAGGCCGACGATATTTTGGGCACGCTGGCCGCCGCCTGCGAGGCGCAGGGCGGCACGACGCTGCTGGCGACCGGCGACCGCGACAGCCTGCAGCTGGTGGACGCCGCCACCACCGTGCTGCTGGCCACCAACCGCGAGACGCTGACGATGGACCCGGCCGCCATCCGCGAAAAATACGGCCTGGAACCGGCGCAGCTCATCGACGTCAAGAGCCTGATGGGCGACAGTTCCGACAACATCCCCGGCGTGCCGGGCATTGGCGAAAAGACCGCGCTGGCGCTGATCCAGAAATTCGGCAGCCTGCAAAGCGTCTACGACCACCTCGACGACCCCGCCGTCAAGCCGGGGCAGCGCGCCAAGCTGGACGCCAACCGCGACAAGGCCGAGCTTTCCTACATGCTGGGCACCATCCGCAAGGATGCGCCCGTCGAGACCGACCCCGCCGCCTACGCCCGCCGCCCCGGCGACCCGGCGGCCGCCGCCCACCGCCTGGCCGGGCTGGAGATGCACAAGCTCATCGACCGCTGGCAGCTGCAAGACGGCGGCGCGCCCGCTGCAGAAGCCGCCGCGCTGGACGCCGTGGCCCCCGCCCCGCTGCCCGCCGCGCTGGCCGGCCGCGCCTGCCTGGCGCAGAACGAGGACGGCGCGTGGTATGCCGTGCAGGGTTGCCAGGTGTTTTTGCCCGACGAGGCGCAGCTGGCCGCCCTGCTGGAAAGCGACGCCGAGCTGTGGGCCTTTGACGCCAAGCCGCTGTACCGCCTGGCGCTGGACCACGGCGGGCTGGGCCGCGCGCTGCGCTTTGACGGCAAGCTGGCCGCCTACCTGCTGAACCCTTCGGCCAGCCAATACACCGTCAAGACGCTGGCGGCCGAGTATGACGTGCCCGCCGCCTTTGCCTGCGAGGCCGCGCCCGACGCCGGCGTGCTGGCGGCGCTGCTGGACCGCCTGGCCGCCGCGCTGGACGAGAGCGGCCAGCGCGCCCTGCACGACGGGATGGAACTGCCGCTGGCCCGCGTGCTGGCGGATATGGAGCGCACCGGCTTTGCCGTGGACGCCGCGGGCATCCGCGCGTTTGGCGACAGCCTGCGCGGCGAGCTGGACGGCATTCTGGCCCGCATTTATGAGGAAGTGGGCTACGAGTTCAACGTCAACAGCCCCAAACAGCTGGGCGAAGCGCTGTTTGACAAGCTGGGCCTGCCGCCGCGCAAAAAGACGGCGCGCGGCTACTCCACCGACGCCGAAACGCTGGAGAGCCTGCGCCCCTACAGCCCGGTCATCGACCTGATTTTGCAGTACCGCACCTACGCCAAGCTGCTTTCGACCTATGTGGACGGCATTCTGCACGCGCTGGCCCCCGACGGGCGCATCCACTCGACCTTTTTGCAGACCGAGGCGCGCACGGGGCGGCTCTCCTCGACCGAGCCGAACTTACAGAACATCCCCATCCGCACCGAGCTGGGCAGCCGCCTGCGCGGCTACTTTGTGGCCGGGGACGGCAACGTGCTGGTGGACGCCGACTACTCGCAGATCGAACTGCGCATCCTGGCGCACATCACCGGCGACGAGGCGATGCAGCAGGCGTTTTGCCACGGGGCGGACATCCACCGTTCCACCGCCGCCAAAATTTACCACATCCCCGAAAGCGAAGTCACGCCGCAGCTGCGCTCGGCCAGCAAGGCCATCAACTTCGGCATCATGTACGGCAAGGGGGCGTTCTCGCTCAGCAAAGACCTCGGCGTGTCGGTCAAGGAGGCCGAGACCTTCCTGAAGACCTACCTGGCCGCCTTCCCCAAAGTGGACGGCTATATGCAGAGCTGCATCGCCCGCGCCAAAGAGAACGGCTATGTCGAAACGCTGTTCGGCCGCCGCCGCGCCCTGCCGGAACTGGCGAGCTCCAACTTCCAGGTGCGCGCCAGCGGCGAGCGCATGGCCCGCAACACGCCGATCCAGGGCACGGCGGCCGACATCATCAAGCTGGCGATGGTGCATGTGTGGCAGCGCCTGCGCGACGAAAAGCTGCAGGCCAAACTGCTGCTGCAGGTGCACGACGAACTGATCGTGGAAGCGCCGGAAGCCGAAGCCGAGGAAGTGCAGCGCGTATTGCGCGAGGAGATGGAGGGCGTGGTGCGCTACAGCGTGCCACTGACCACCGACGTCGGCACCGGCAAGACCTGGCTGGAAGCCCACTGAACCGATAAGAAGGAACACCGTATGTATGTTTTAGGGATCGAATCCACCTGCGACGAGACCGCCGCCGCCATTGTGGAGGATGGGCGCGCCGTGCGCGCCAATGTGATCGCCACCAGCGTGAAGGAACAGGCGCTGTACGGCGGCGTCGTGCCCGAGATCGCCAGCCGCCGCCATGCCGAGTGCATCAGCGCCGTGGCGGACAAAGCCCTGGCCGACGCCGGGCTGACGATGGACGATATAGGCGCGGTGGCCGTGACCTTTGCGCCGGGGCTGATCGGCGCGGTATTGGTGGGGGTCAACTTTGCCAAGGGGCTGGCCTACGCGGCCGGCAAGCCGCTGGTGCCGGTGCACCACCTGCGCGGGCACATTGCGGCCAACTACCTGACGCACCCGGCGCTGAAACCGCCGTTTTTGTGCCTGGTGGCCAGCGGCGGGCACAGCCACATCGTGCTGGTGGAGGACTGGTGCCGCTACAAGGTGCTGGGCCGCACCGTCGACGACGCCGCCGGCGAAGCCTACGACAAGGTGGCCCGCACGCTGGGGCTGGCCTACCCGGGCGGGCCCAGCATCGCGGCGGCCGCCAAGCACGGCGACCCGCACGCCTACAAGCTGCCGGTGCCGCATGTCGAGGGGAAATACAACGTCAGTTTCAGCGGGCTCAAGACCGCCGTCATCAACGAGGTGCACAACGCCGCCCAGCGCGGCGAGCCGGTGGACGTGGCCGGCATGGCCGCCAGTTTCCAGGAGCGCATCGACCAGATCCTGGCGCGTAAGCTGCTGGCGGCGGCTGCCGACACCGGCGCGCGCACCGTCTGCCTGGCGGGCGGCGTGGCGGCCAACGGCCGGCTGCGCCAGCTGGTGAACGACGGCGCGCAGAAACTGGGCGCGCAGGTCTTTTTGCCGGAGCTGAAATACTGCGGCGACAACGGCGCCATGATCGCCGCGCAAGGCTACTATGAGTACCTGGACGGCAACCTGGCGGACTGGACGCTCAACGGCCTGCCGACGCTGCCGATCGACTACCGCTGATCGACAGAACGACAAACGCGCCCCCTGCCGGCTGGCAGGGGGCGCGTTTTGCGGTTTTGGGGCGGGTTTACTCGCGCGGGCGGCGCGGCAGCCACGGCATGCGGCGCTGCAGATAGCGCGATACCCGCATCATAAAGTGGTTCCAGGCTTCCAGCCGGGGGGAAAGCTGCGTCTTGGGCGGGTCTTTTTTGAAGGTCTCGACATCGAAATACCACTCTTTGGGGCGGATCAGGATGTAGCAGGGCTTGCGGGTCTTCCACCCTTCAAAAAAGCAGAAACTCGCGTCCAGCAGGCGGTATTTGGGGTGGGTGAACGCATACCAGTTGATGTGCGATTCGTCATGCCACAGGGCGATGATGCCCTTTGCCAGGTCCTGGTTGATGCGTTTGTCCAGCAGGTGGCAGAATTTCAGGTAGGCTTTGGCCTCGCCGCCGTTGATGCCGCCGCACACATAGTCCCGCCCGAGGCCCATGGGGATGAAGGCCTTGCAGCGCGGGTTGCGGTCGTAGGTATACTCATAATTGGGGCGCCAATAGAACGCCGGATGCAGCACAAAGACCATGTGCTCATGCTTTTCCGGGCGCGGCAGGAACATTTCTTCGGTAATGGGCTGCTTGAATTCGCAGTTTGCGTTGAAGAAGTAGATATAGTCAAAGGCCTTGAGCTGTTCTTCGCACTGTAAAAAGATCTCAAAGCGCTTGAGCGTCGTATACGGCCAGGGCTGCGGCGCCTGATAGATCCGGTGGATATGGGGATCCTCTTCCTCCCCTTCCAGGTGGTCTGCGTCGGTAAACACGAAATAGTGCACTTCGCACTGTTTGAGCAGGTACTTTTTGGCGCTGGCGATAAACTCCGGCCAAAGCCGGACATACTGCCCGGTGCAGATATAAAGCGCCGCCACGGTTTTCATTGCACATTCTCCTGTGGGACCAGGCGGGCTTTCGGCAGTTCGATCGCGCCCCAGTCCTTTGTATTCCACTGCAGTTCCTGGCCGGACAGCGTATCCACAATGGTAAACTGGATGCCCGGCACCCAGTCCTCCACCGTCTGCACGCCGCCCTCGCCCTGCGTAAAGAAGGTAAAGTAGTTGCTGTACTGCCCCGGCGCCAGCACCTGCAGGTCATACTCGGCCGTAAAATGGTTCAGCCCCGGCTGCAGGTCCAGCCCGTACAGGCAGCAGGTCGCCAGCGGGGTGCCGACTTCGTCGCGCACCTCAAAGCGCAGGCCGGCAGCATGCACAGGCTCCCGCGCCTGGACGGTATACGCGGCCCGCAGCGGGCGGGTGCGCTCGACAGCTTCCACCGAAGGCACCTGGAACCGCACGCTCTGCAGCCGCAGGGTGTCGCGCTTGAACCAGTTGTCGCGCGCATACCGGCTGTAATCCACAAATTCAGCGCTCTGCGCTTTTTGCGCCAGGTAGACGGCGATGCCCTCGTCCACGGCGCCGTCAAAGACGACCTTGCCCTGGTCCAGCACGAGGCAGCGGTCGCACAGGTCGCGGATGGTGGCCATGTTGTGGCTGACGTACAAAACGGTTTTGCCGTCGCGCGTGGCGGCCTGGCGCATCTTGGTCAGGCACTTTTTCTGGAACTTCATATCGCCGACGGCCAGCACCTCGTCCATGATCATGATCTCGCTGTCGAGGTGGGCGGCCACGCTGAACGCCAGCTTGACGTACATGCCGCTGGAGTAGCGCTTGACCGGCGTGTCGATGAAATCGCCGACTTCGGAAAACTCGATGATCTCGGCCATTTTGGCGTCGATCTCAGCCCGGGTCATGCCCAGGATGGCGCCGTTGAGGTAGACGTTCTCGCGCCCGGTCATCTCGGGGTGGAAACCGGTGCCGACCTCCAGCATGGAGGCCACGCGGCCGTAGAGGTCAATGTCGCCCTCCGTCGGGGCGGTGACATGCGTGAGCAGCTTGAGCAGCGTGCTTTTGCCTGCGCCGTTGGAGCCGATGATGCCCACGGCCTCGCCTTTTTTGACGGTAAAGCTGACGCCGTTGAGCGCCATGAACGTGGTGCCCACCAGGCGCTGGTCGGTGCCGATGATGGTGTTGGGGTCCTCTTTGCCGCGCTTGCGCGCCCACCAGCTTTGCAGGTCGCCGCGCAGCGTACCGCCGCCGATCTGCCCCAGGCGGTACTGCTTTTTGACGCCGCGCACGCGGATCATGGTATCGTTTTGCTGCATGATGCGCCCCCCCTTACACGGTGTCGACAAAGGTTTTTTCGACCTTGCTGAACAGCGAAAGCCCCAGCGCCAGCAGCGCGGCGGTCCATACCAGAGAGATCGCCCACATCCCAGGCGTGACCTGGCCGGAGCCGAAAAAGATCAGGCGAAAGGTCTCCATCGGCGCGGTCATGGGGTTGGCCAGCATGACCCAGTACAGCGGGCGGCTCATCCCCTCGATCATCGACAGCGTGTAGACCACCGGCGTGCCGTACATCCACAGCTGCACGCCGAAGGTGACGACGACCATCAGGTCGCGGTAGCGCGTCGTCAGGCTGGAGACGATGATGCCGCACCCCAGCCCCAGCAGGCCCACCTGCGCCAGCAGCAGCACGGTCAGCGGCATCAGCGCCCAGTTGGGCGAGACTTCGCCTTTGGCCACATAGAACAGCAGCATGACGAAAAACATGACGAACTGCAAAAGAAAGTTGATCAGCGCCGACAGCATGGTGGATACCGGCATGGCCAGCCGCGGAAAATACACCTTGCTGAAAATGGCCGAGTTTGCGGTAAATGTGGCCGAGATCTTGTTGATGCAGGCGGCAAAGTACCCCCACACCGCCGTGCCGGCCAGGTAGAACAGCGCCTGCGGCACGCCGCCCGTGGGCATGCCGGCAATGATGCCGAACATGACGGTGTACATGGCGGCCGACAGCAGCGGGTTGATGAGCACCCACGCCGGGCCCAGCACCGTCTGTTTGTACAGGATGGTAAAGTCGCGCTTGACGAACAGCCAGATCAGGTCTTTGTAGCGCCAAAGCTCGCCAAAATCCACCCGCGACCAGCCTTTGGCGGGGCCGTAGTGGACGTGGTATCGTTTTTGCATTTGTTCCATGGGTGGCTCCTTTTACCCAGCGCGGCCGCCGGGGCGCAGGCGTTACTGCCTGCTGTGCAGAAATTTCAGGTAGACCGGCAGCCCCAGGCGCAGCAGCGCGGCGCGCAGCCGCATGCTGGCCTGGCCGGTGCGGCGCGCCAGGGCGGCGTAGGCCGCCGCGCAGCCGCGGCAGGCGGCGCGGTACCGCCTGCGCTGCGCCGGGGTGGAAAGGGTAAAGCGGTGTTTCTCGCTCAGATTGCAGATGGCGTCGTTGAGCAGCCCCTCGGCCCGCAGCACGTCGCCCTTGGCGGCAAAATAGCCGCACCATTCCAGCAAAAACTCGCTGCGGTCCAGGTAGTTGCGGCTGGACCCCTGCGCCATGATGCTGCCGCCGCGCTGTACGTAGCGGTAGCCGGGCCAGCCCAGGCAGGCCACGGTGCGGCACTGGGCCAGCAGCCCCGGCAGCAGGAACTGGTCCTCGTACCGTTTGCCGGGGCGGAAGCGCAGCGTGCGGAACAGCTCTGCCCTGTACAGCTTGTTCCACGCCACGACGTAGTAGATGCGCTGCTCTGCCAGCGAAAAATAGCGCTGCCATACCTCGTCCGGCGTCAGCACCTCGTCCCGGAACTGCGAAAAGTCCGGCGTGGGCAGCGGCGTATTGGTCTCGTCGACGTAGCGCAGGTTGAAGATGACCAGGTCGGCCCCGGTGACGGCCTGCGCCTCGTAAGCGCGGCGCAGCGTGTCGGGCTCCAGCAGGTCGTCGGCGTCCACAAAGGCCAGAAACCGGCCGGCCGCCGCCTCGATGCCGGTATTGCGCGCAGCCGAAAGCCCGCCGTTTTGCCGGTGGATGACCCGGATGCGCGGGTCTTTTTGCGCCCAGGCGTCGCACAGGGCGGGGCAGGCGTCGGGGCTGCCGTCGTCCACCAGCAGGATCTCGAGGTCGGCAAAGGTCTGCCCCGCGACGCTGGCAACGCAGGCGTCGAGGTAGCGCTCGACCTTATAGACCGGGATGATAACGCTGATGGCAGGCATGGCAGGCTCCTTCGGGGTCGGGGGTACGGGCGGTTCAGCGGCGGCGCAGCGCCAGCAGCCGCGTGTAGGCGTGAAAGACCTGCAGCCCGGCGCGCAGCGCCGCCGCGCGCAGCTTGAGCGACCGCGCGCCCTTTTGCGCGGCCAGCGCGCTGTAGGTCTGGCACAGCTGCGCCTTGACGGCCGCGAACTCGGCCCGGTGGCCGGGCTTGCGCAGGTCGTAGGCGGCTTTATTGCGGTACAAAAACGCGGCGGCGTCGGTCAGCGCGCCCTCGGCGCGGTCATACCAGCCGCGCTGCAAAAAGTAGGCGGCGCGGTGGATGTCGCCCCGCGTCATGGCCAGGCGGACTTCCTGCCGGGCGGTAGCGGTGATGCTGCCGGCGTGCTGCAGCACATAGTAGCCGGTGTAGGCCAGGCAGCGGATGGTTTGGCAGCGGGCGATGAGGTCGGGCAGGAGGTAGTAATCCTCGTGCAGCATGCCCACCGGGTAGCGCACGCCGTCAAACAGGCTGGCGGCATACAGCCGGTGGGCCGTGCCGGTAAACTGGTTGACCCACGGCGTGTTGAACGCGTCCCAGAACTGCGTTTCGGTCAGGGTGGTATCGGCGGCAAAGCGCTGTTCGGGCGGCAGCGGGCGGCGCGTGCCGTCCGGCAGGGCCTGGCAGCTGTTGCAGATCACCAGCTCGGCCCCGGTCTGCTGCGCGTCCGCATACAATGCAGCCAGCAGATCGGGCGCTACGGTGTCGTCGCTGTCCACCATCGTGATCCAGGCGCCGCGGGCGGCGTCCAGCCCGGCGTTGCGCGCGCCGGAAGGCCCCGGCCCCGCCTTGGGCGGGTGCAGCGCACGGATGCGCGGGTCTTTCTGCGCCCAGGCGTCGCACATACCGGGGCAGGCGTCGGGGCTTTCGTCGTCGATGAGCAGCAGCTCAAAATCGGCAAAGGTCTGCGCCAGGATGCTCTGCACGCAGGCGTCCAGCGTGGCTTCGGCCTTGTAGACCGGCACCAGGACGCTGATCTTGGGTGTCGTTGGCAGCATGGCGCGCCCCTTACGGTGTGCCCGCCGGCGCGTCGTCGACGCCCGGCAGATGGATGAGGCTGCCCATGTATTCGTTGGCGCTTTCGGGGTGCCAGCGGGAGATGCCGCTCTCGGTCGTCAGCGTCAGCTCGCCAAACTTGATGCTGCCGTCGGGCAGCGAGTACAGATCAACGCGCACCAGCGTGAACCCGGCGCTGAGCGTGCGGGCGATCTCCACCATTTTTTCGAGGTTGCCGGGGCGCGGGATGTCGTGCGGCTGTTCCAGCGGCATATCGTAGTTGAACGGTTGCAGGTTCCAGTCGGTATCGTAAAAGATCATGCGCTCCTGGCCGTCGGTGTAACGGTCGGTGACATAGAGGATGATCTTGGGCTCGCCGTCAAAGCAGAAAAACTTGTAGTCGTACAAATCGCCGCCGCTGTTTTCGATGTACTGCTCGACCAGGATGCGCGGGCGGATCTTCTCGTACTGCAGGTCCAGCCCGCCCATCAGGTAGCAGTAATTGAGCTTGAGCCAGGTCTCGACCTTGCGTTTGGCGTCGGCCTTGTCGAACTTGGCTTTGTCCAGCACCGGGATGTTCCAGCCTGCGCCGTGGTTGGTCTTGAGCATGAACTTGTCGGGCAAAGCGTCGAAGTCGATGTCGTCAAAATGGTCGTAGACGCCCAGCAGCGGGACAAGGTATTCCTCGCCGATTTTTTCCCTGACCCAGTCGCGCACCAGATATTTGTCGACCAGGTGGGATTTTTCGTCCAGGTGGTCGTGCAGCTTGAGCCACTGGGTCTTTTCGCTGAAGGTCTTGGGGTGGTCCAGATCCAGCGGCGTGTGGGTGTAGTTCGTCTCCAGAAACCACTGTTTCAGCGCCTCGGGGTAGTCCTTTTTTTGTAGGCAGGCCCAGTAGGCGTAGTTTTTGTTGGCGATCTTGTGGTATTTGGCGTAGGTATAAATATACTTGGCGCTGATGATGGGCCCGTTGTGCAGCAGATAGCGCAGCCCGCGTTTGAGGCTGCGCGGCAGCCAGGTGATGGCCCGGCCGATCTTGTAGGACGAAGAACCGTACACAGCCTCCAGCTCATGGCGCAGCAGCTGCGCCTGCTGTTCGGCGGTCAGTTCATGCATATCTTCCATGGCGGTTTTCCCCTTTCCGGCTCAGGCGGTCTGTTCCTGTTTTTGGCGCGCTTCCTCCAGCAGGGCGCGCACCTTGGGTTTCCAGATGAAGTGGCGGCAGACTTTGGTGATAAAGAACCACACAGGGTTTTCCACCTCGCACCAAAGGCGCGCCAGAACATTTTCGTTGTTATAGTTGACGATGCGGCGCAGCCGCCCCGCATGGTAGGTGCAGATGTTTTCCAGGTAGGTCTGCGCCTGCGCCGTCAGCTGGGGGTCTTTGCGCGCGGCAAACAGCTGGCTGTACTCAAACAGCGTGCGCACGAGCCCGCTGGCAAAAAAGCCCTTGCAGATGACCTTTTGCTGGTAGAGCATCAGCGCGTTGAGGATGTAGTTCTGGTAGACGCTGCGGCGGTGGTAGGTGCTGCCCTCGATCTGGCGGTAGTGGAACATGCAGTCCGGCAGGTAGTACACGCCGCCGTAGGGCAGGAACTGGAACGTGAGCATGTTGTCGATGATCTGCACGCCGCTGGCATACGGGTCGATGCCCTGCCGCCCGACGTTGCGGAACATCATGGCGTTGGTGTGCACGTACAAAAAGCTCCAGTATTCTTTCGCCGTCAGGCTGCAGGCGCGCAGCGGCTTTTCGATGGGCTGCGTTTTGCCGGTGCTCTGCCAGTAATAGCAGCCGTTGTGGCCGCAGGCCACATAGCGGTGCGCGGTGTCGGCGTCAAGGACCGCGGCCTGTTTTTGCAGTTTGCGGTCGTCGGTGTAAAAATCGTCGCCGTCGAGGTAACAGACATATTCGCCTTTGGCCTCGTAAAACAGGCGGCCGCGGATGGCGTTCATGCGCCGGATGCGCTCGTTGGCTTCGTACTGGGCGCCGGGGGTGCGGTCCATCACAAAGACGCGCACGGTATCGGGGTATTTTTGTTCCCACGCGCGCAGGATCTCGATGGTGCCGTCGTCGGAACCGTCGTCGGCGCAGAGCACCTCCACCGGGAAATCGGTCTTTTGGGCCAGCACGCTCTGCATCGTCTGGTCGACGTAGGGCGCCAGGTTGTAAAAGGAGATCAAAACGCTGACTTTGGGCTGCTGTTTCATAGTGTGTTCCTTACCTTGCGGGTCATTCCGGCTCGATCTGCTCCAGGCCGTAATGGCGCTTTTGGGGCAGGTCCAGGGCATTGTACCAGGCGGTGAAATCGCTCTCGGCCCACGGCATGTAGGTTTTGAAATGGTGGCGCCACGGGTAGACCGGCTCGCCGGTAAACTTGTTTTTGATGCGGCGCACGTCGGAGCTGACGCGCCCCGGGCTGCCCACGACCACCGCATAGGCGGGCACCGGTTTGGTGACGACGGCCCCGGCGGCGACGAGCGCGTCCTGGCCGATCTCCAGCCCGGGCATGACGAGGGCCCCGGTGGCCACGATGGCAAAACTGTGCACATGCACGCCGGCAAACTGCTCCGACGGCGGGGTGGGGTCGTTGGTGAGCACCACATACGGGTAGATCCACACAAAGTCGTCGATGCGGGAAAGCTGGCCGACGTGCACGTTGCTGTGCAGGCGCACATAGTTGCCGATATGGCAGTTGCCCTGGATGTCGGACAGCGTGCCGATGCTGACGTGGTCACCGATGACCGTGCCTTCGCGGATGGTCACGCGGTGGCCGGTCTGCAGCCCTGCGCCGATGGTGGAACCGCCGTACAGGATGGTCCCGCTGCGCAGCAGCGCCCCGGGGCCGATGACCAGCGGGTGGTCGTGGCAGGCGTGGTCCTGGTAAAAATCCATCAGGTGCTCGCCCAGGATGCAGCCGGCCCCGACTTGGGAGCCCGCCCCCAGGGTGACGCCGCTGCGCACGATGGTATGGCTGTCGATAAAGACGCCGTCGCCCAAGGTGACGCCGTCCTCGATCACGCAGCCGTGGCCCAGCGTCACGTTTTTGCCAAACGTGACATCCCGGCCGATCACGCAATGGGCGCCCTGGCGCGCAGGCTGTTCATACGGCATACGGTCCTCCCCTTTCCTTACACGCGGTCCGCCGCTTCCCCGCGGGCCGCCTGCAAAAATACGTCGTAGTCGCGGATATAATCATCGGCGTCGTAGTAGGAATCCGCCGCCACGCACAGCACCGAATCGTTTTGCTGCCAAATCATCTCGCGCCACATAAAATGCTCGACGACAAGGCCCTTGGCAGGGTCGTCCAGCAGGACCTCGGTCTTTTCGCGCCCGTCGTCCAGGCGGATCAAAATGCTGCCGTAGGGGCACCACAGCAGCTGGCGCAGCGCTTTGTGCGCGTGGCCGCCGCGCTGCACGCCCTGCGGCGCGCCGTAGATGTAGTAGATGCGCTTGACCTCAAACGGCACGTCGCGCCCGGCCTCAAAGACCGAAAGCGTGCCCATGCCCTCGGCCGTGACGCTTTTCATGTGGATGGTTTGGATGATCATGGTCGTTGCCTCACTTTTGCGGGCCGCAGGCCGCCTACGCCTGCAGGGTATCCCCGGCTGCTTCATAGATCGCGCGCAGGGCGGCTGCGTCGCCGTTTACGGGCGGCTGCCAGGCGCGCTGCGCTTTTTTGAACGGGTGGTTCTGCGGTACGATGCACCGGCCGATCAGCCCGCGCACCAGGCGGCTTTTGTGCCGGTCGTTGAAAAAATACGCGTACGCTTTGCGCACGGCGGCGTCCTGCGGGTAGAGCGTGTGCAGCAGCTGCACCATGGCGCGCCACTCGGCCGCCATGCGCTGGCGCGCTGCCGCGTCGGTGGAGACGCCGCCGCCGTACTCGTACCAGCTGGTCAGGCGGTCGTACCGGCGGATGGGCACGCCCTGCACGGCGAACAGCCGCACGGCGAAATCCTCGGCCAGGCGCACATGCCCGGCCATCGCTTGCAGCGCCTGGATCAGCAGCGCGCGCTCATATACCATGCCGCAGCCGCTGATACCGTCGTCAAACAGCAGCAGGTTGCGCTTGATGCGCGCGGCGTCGTAGCGCGCGGGGTCGTAGGGGGTGCGGTCAAACGGCGTTTCGCCGGGGGCGGGCGTCGGCGCCGGCTGCGGCGTGTAGTACGCCTGGCGGGCAAAGGCCACGCGCGGCGCGTCGGCCCGCAGCCGCCCCAGCCACCAGGACAGCGTGCCCGCGTCGTAGAGGTAGTCCCCCGGCGAGAGCGTCAGCACCCAGCGGGTGGCGGCCTGCTGCGCACCGTTGAGGACGTTGCGCACCGTGCCGCCGTTTTGCGCTAAGCGCGCCGTGCCCACGGCCGTGATGCCCTGCGCGGCCAGGTAGGCCGTACTCTGGGCAAAATGATCCTGCGGGGAAGCGTCGTCGGCCAGCAGCACCGCAAAGTCGCGGGTGTCCTGCAGGGCCAGCGAGGCCAGCGTGCGCCGCAGCGCCGCCGCATCGGGCCGGTACTGCGCGATGAGCACCGTCAGCAGCGTTTCCATCGTCGGCCCCTCCCCTTTTTTGTTTACTCCATACGGCCCATTTTGCCGCGCCAGAAATCCAATGCGCCGCGCCAGGCCCCGTAGCTGCGCCCTTTTTTGCGGCCCAGCAGCCGGGTCAGCGCGTAGCGCGCCGCGCCCGCCGCCAGCGGGCCGGCGGTTTTGGCGCGCGCATAGGCTTTGCTTTTGCCCTTGCAGGTCAGGTACAGCGTGTTGCGCGTGATGTAATAGACCGAGAGCATGCCCCCCGCGCTGCCGCCGGCTTTGTGCCAGATCTTGGCCTGCGGCAAAAACCACAGCGGCACGCCGGCGTCGGCCAGGCGCAGGCAGTAGTCGACGTCCTCACAGTACATGAACAGCGTTTCGTCCAGGAAGCCGACGCGCTCAATGACGGCGCGCGGCAGCAGCACGCAGCAGAAGGTGATGAAACTGACCTGCTTTGGCTGCGAGAACTCCGGCCCGTCCTTTTGGTGGCCGCCCAGGTGCTTGACCTTGCCGGTGGCGCGGTCCAATGCGCCGCCGGCGAACCAGATCTCGTCCGGCGGGTCCAGAAACAGCATTTTGGGGCAGCTGACCGCCCCCGCCGGGGTGTTGGCCAGCAGGTTTTGCAGAAAATCCGGCGCGGCGACGGTGTCGTTGTTGAGCAGCAGCACCCAGTCGCAGCCGTCGGCCAGCGCGCGGCGGATGCCGACGTTGTTGGCCGCGGCAAAGCCCAGGTTTTGGCTTTGCGGCAAAAACACGGTGTTTTGCGGCAGATGCGCCTGCAGCTGCGCGACGGAGTCGTTTGTGGAAGCGTCGTCGAGCAGAATGATCTCAAAGTCCGTAAAGGTCTGCTTTTGCAGGCTTTGCAGGCACTGCACGGTGTCCTGCCAGCCGTTGTAGTTGGAGATGACGATCCCGACTGTTGGCATGCTTACTCCTTACACGAATTGACCGCGTCGATGACGGCCTGCACCTGGGCGTCGGTCATGCCGTAGTACATTGGCAGGCTGAGCTCGGTGGCCGAGATCTCCTCGGCCAGGGGCAGCGCGCCGGGGCCCAGGCCCAGTTCGCGGTAGGCCCCCTGCCGGTGGATGGGCGTGGGGTAGTGCTTGTTGGTGCCGATGCCGCAGGCGTTGAGGTGCGCTTCCAGCGCGTCGCGCCGGGCGCAGCGCACGGCAAAAATATGGTAGACGTGCTCGCACCCCGGCGCCGCCGTGGGCAGCACGACGGCCGGGTTGCGGATGCCGGCACAGTAGCGCCCGGCAATGCGGCGGCGCTCGGCGTTCATGCGGTCCAAATGCGGCAGCTTGGCGGCCAGGAAGGCGGCCTGCAGCTCGTCCAGGCGGGAGTTCTGGCCCTTGTAGATATGGTGGTATTTATAGTCGCTGCCGTAGTTGCCCAGCGCGCGCACCTTTTGGGCCAGGTCGGGGTCGTTGGTGGTCACGCAGCCGGCGTCGCCCAGCGCGCCGAGGTTTTTGCCCGGGTAGAAGCTGAACGCCGCGGCGTCGCCCAGGCTGCCCGCGCGGCGGCCCTGGAAGGTCGCGCCGTGGGCCTGGGCCGCGTCCTCGATGACTTTGAGGCCGTGCGCTTTGGCGATGGCGTTGATGGCATCCATCTGCGCGCACTGGCCGTACAGGTGCACAGCAATGATGGCTTTGGTGCGCGGGGTGACGGCGGCCTCGATGCGGGCGGGGTCGATGTTGTAGGTGGCCAGCAGCGGCTCTACGAACACCGGCGCGGCCCCGGCGTAGCTGACGGCCAGCACGGTGGCGATGAAGGTGTTGGACGGCACGATGACCTCGTCCCCCGGGCCGATGCCCATCGCTTTGAGGATAAGCACCAGCGCGTCGAGGCCGTTGCCGCAGCCGACGCAGTGCGCCGCGCCGCAGTAGCGGGCGAAGGCGGCCTCAAAGGCTTCGTCCTCGCGCCCTTCGATGTACCAGCTGTTTTGCAGCACGCGGTCGAACGCCGCGCGCAGGTCGCCGTCGAGCTCCTTTTCCATCGGGCGGAAAGAGACGAACGGCACCGAAAGTTTTGTCGGTTGGGACACAGTCAAACGCCTCGTTTTCTGGTAAAAGTCTGCGCCGCAGCGCAACGGGCACACCTGCCCAAGATATACCGTCTTATTATACACCGATTCGCCCGCTTTCGCAACCGCAAAAAAGCAGGGCGTCCCTAGTGTGTCGGGTTTTTCGACACACGGCGGGACGCCCTCCGGCTCAGCTTTGCGCGGCGGCGCGCGTGCGGCACTGGGGGCCGCAGTCGCTGACGTCGATGCTGATATGCGCCGCGCGGCAGGTGGAACCCGCCAGGTAGCGGCAGCTGCGCTCGGTACAGTGCACGTCGGTCTCGGCCGTGGCGGGGGCATTGTCGGTGGCGACATTGCCCACGCCCTCGCTGCAGCGGTAGCTGCTGCACACCGCGTCGCCCGCCCCGGCGTGGCGCACCGTGACGCCGCCCAGGCAGCAGCCGCCGGCCTTGTTGTGGCAGCAGTCGTACTGCGCACAGTTCAGATATGCCATAGGGCAAACACCTCCGCCGCCAGTATGCCCGCAAAGCGGGCGGTTATGCAAAAACCGCCCTGCAATGCATGCCGCCGCGCCCAGCCCCCCAACGCGGTACAGGCCATACAAAAACCCGCGCCGCAGCGAACGCTGCAGCGCGGGTTTGGTTGGGCCGGCCGGATTTGAACCGACGGATGGAGGAGTCAAAGTCCTCTGCCTTACCGCTTGGCGACGGCCCAGTAAAAGAAAAGACCGTGTGGCTGTGCCGGCACGGTCTTTGGTGGGGTGCCTAGAGGGATTCGAACCCTCGGCCTCCAGAGCCACAATCTGGCGCGCTAACCAACTGCGCCATAGGCACCATACAGTGCGCCCGAAGGGACTCGAACCCCCGGCCCACTGCTTAGAAGGCAGTTGCTCTCTCCAGCTGAGCTACGGGCGCATAATGGTTCTTGCCCGGTGGGGCATGTTGCGACGGATATTATACCAGATGCACAGCGGCAAGTCAAGGGGTGCGGCGGCATTTTTTGGCTTTTTTAGTCTTTGGGCGGCGCCGGGTCCCCAAAGTACAGCCCGTACCACAAAAGAAAGCTGTACACCGCCCAAATTTGGGTCATGCCCTGCGTGCGGCCGGCGCGGTGCGCCTCCAGCAGTTCGCACAGCGCGCCGGTGTCAAAAAAGCGCGCTGCTGCCGGGCTGGTGAACGCCTCGCGCACCTGCGTGTAATAGGGTTCCTGCCGCAGCCAGGCCGCCAGCGGCACCGGGAACCCGCGCTTTTTACGCCGGGCCACGGCGCGCGGCAAACTGCGCGCGGCCGCGGCGCGCAGCGCCACCTTGCCGCGGCGGCGCGTGCAGCGCAGGCGGCGCGGCAGCCCCCGCGCCACGTCCCAGACTTCGCGGTCCAAAAACGGCACGCGCAGTTCGAGACCATGCGCCATGCTCATGCGGTCGGCCTTGCGCAAAATGTCATAGGGCAGCCAGGTGTGCAGGTCCACCCATTGCAGCGCCGTCGGCTCGTCAAGGCCCGCGGCGGCTTTAAACCAGGGGCGGAACCGCCGCGCCGGCCCCCCGCCGGCCGGCGGGTGTTTAAGATACCGGTCGCGCGCGGCCGGGGCGGCAAACACATAATTGGCCCGCGCGCAGCGCTGCCAGGGCTGCTGCGCGCCGCGCTGCAAAAACCGGCAGCCCGGCAGGCAGCGGGCCAGCGCCCGCCGCACCGCGCGCGGCAGCGTTTGCCAGGCCGCCGCGTGCACGCCCTGGCGGTACAGCGGGTAACCGCCGAACAGTTCGTCCGCCCCCTCGCCCGATAGGACGACCTTGACTTTTTGCCGCGCGCTGCGGCACAGGAAATACAGCGGCACGGCGGCCGGGTTGGGCATCGGTTCGTCGTGGTACCACTGCACGGCGCGGGCCGCGGCAAAGAAATCGTCGGCGGTGACCTGCGTCTCGTGCAGGGGCACGCCCAGCGCCGCGGCCGTGGCGCGCGCGGCGTCCAGCTCGGAACAGTCCTGCTCGGCATAACCGACCGTGAAGCATTGCAGCCGCGGCTGCCGCTGCGCGGCCTTGCACGCCGTCAGGGCGGAGTCCACCCCGCCCGAGAGGAAACACCCGACCTCGACGTCGGCCAGGCGGTGGGCCGCTACGCTGCCGGTAAAGGCCGCGTCGATGTCCGCCGCCCACTGCGCCCGCGTGCGGCCGGGGCGCGGCGCAAAGCGCAGCTGCGCAAAGCGGCGGCGCGTCAGGCGGCCGTTTTGCCACAGCAGGCTGTGGCCGGGCAGCAGCTCATACACGCCGGCAAACAGCGTCTCGCCGCCGGGCAGGTACTCAATGCTCAAAAAATCGGGCAGGGCGGCCGCGTTGAAGCGTTTTTCAAACGCCGGGTGGTCCAAAAACGCCTTGATCTCGCTGGCAAACAGCAGCGTTTCGCCGCGGCGGTACCAGTACAGCGGTTTGACGCCAAAGGCGTCCCGCGCGCAGAACAGCGTGCCGGCCAGGCGGTCCCACAGCGCAAAGGCGAACATGCCGCGCAGGCGGGCGGGCAGGGCTGTACCCCACTGCTCCCACCCGTGCAGCAGTACCTCGGTATCGCTGTGGGTGGCAAAGGTATGCCCGGCGGCCGTCAGCTCGGCGGTGAGCGCCTGGTAGTTGTAAATTTCGCCGTTGAACACGCACACCAGGCTGCCGTCCTCGTTACACATGGGCTGGCCGCCGCCTGCCAGGTCCACGATGGCCAGCCGCCGGTGCCCCAGCGCGGCGCGGCCGTCGGCAAAAATACCCTCGCCGTCCGGGCCGCGGTGGGCGATGCGCGCCGTCATGGCCTGCACGGCGCGCCGCGCGGCGGCCGGGTCCTGCCCGGGCGAGACGAACCCTGCGATCCCACACATCGGCACCCTCCCCTTTCTTTGGCTGCGTCACAGCGCGCCGGCGCGCCACTGCGCCCCCACCTTGCGCCAGTACCCGGCCTGGCGCAGCAAAAACCAGACCCGCCGGGCCGGGCCCTCGCCGTCTGCCAGCAGGTGGCGGCGGCCGCGCCCGCGCCGGCGCAAAACGGCGGCGCGCTGCAGCGCGGCCCGGCCGGGGCAAAACCGCCGCACAACGCCCCAGGGCGCCGTGTACCACACCGCCGGGCGCAGCGCCGGGGCCGCGGGCGGGCAGCCATCCAGCAGGTCGGCGGCCAGCGGCAGCGCCAGGTTGGCCCCGGCCGCCGTGCACGCGTAGGACGAACGCCCCGGGCGGGGGTTCATCTCAAACAAAACGGGCTCGCCGCCGGGCGCGTATTTGAGGTCGAAATTGGCAAAACCGCGCCAGCCGCTTTGCTGCAGCAGCGCGCGCAGCGCCGCCAGCAACGCCGCGTCCTGCCGGGCGGGTTCCACCAGCAGCGCCGCGTAGTTGCCGGTGCCTTCGGGCGTGCGCTCCTGCACCAGCACCTGCGCCTGCACGGCCCAGGCCGCCGTGCCGTCCTGCGCGCAGTAGATATTGACGACGCCAAGGGCGGTGTCCGGCCCGGGGATATACTCCTGCACGAGCCATCCGCCGCGGTAGCCGCCCTGCGCCGCCGCGGCGGCGATCGCCCCCAGCTGCGCGCGGTCCCGCGCCAGGTATACCTTGCGCCTGCCGGCAAACCGGCAGGGCGCATACGCCGCCTGGTCGGCCGGTTTGACGACGGCCGGCCAGCCGAACGGCAGCGCCGTGGGCAGCGGCGCGCCGGGCCCCAGCAGGACGGTTTGCGGCGTGAGCAGGCCCTGCGCGGCACAGGCGGCGGCAAAGCCCGTTTTTTGCCCCAGCCGCTGCACCAGCGCCGGCGGCGGGCAGGCAAAGCGGTAATGCGCCGCCAGCGCGCTTTGGCAGCGTGCCAGCTGCAGGGCGTAGTCGTCGGCACAGGGCACCAGCAGCCGCGCCCGCGCCGGGAAGGCGCGCGCCACCGCCGCCAGCGTGCGCACAAACACGGCGTCGCAGCCCAGATCCGGCCGGCACACCACCGTTTGCAGCAGCCGCGTGGCGGCCAGCGCCGGCAGCGCACGGCGGCAGACCGCGACGCTGCGCACGCCGAACGCCTCCCAAAAGCTGCGCGCCATGCCGTAGACGTTGGCGTCGCCGCCGAGCAGGACCGGCAAAACCCCAGGCACAGGCATCCCCCCCTCGCCTTAGTGTATGACGAAGGGGGCCGGCTATGCGCCAACGCCCGTGGTTGCCGCGGCGTTTTTGCGCATACTATACGGCAGTGTGAGGAGAGGAGGGAAGGCCCATGTGCGGGATCGCCGGGTATATCGCCGGGCAGGGCGCAGCCAGCGCCGCCGTATTGCAGGCGATGCTGGCGCGCATCGCCCACCGCGGGCCGGACGGCCAGGGCGCGTTTGTGGAAGGCGCGGCCGCGCTGGGGCACCGGCGGCTGGCTGTGATCGATGAGGACGGCGGCCCCCAGCCGATGGCCAACGAGGACGGCCGCCTTATGTGCGTATACAACGGCGAAATTTACAACTACCAGGCGCTGACTGCCGAGCTGACGGCCGCCGGGCACGCCTTTGCGACCCGCTGCGACACCGAAGTGCTGCTGCACGGGTGGGAGCAGTGGGGCGCCGCCCTGCTGCCGCGGCTGCGCGGGATGTTCGCCTTTGCGCTGTGGGACCGCGCGGCCGGCACGCTGTTCTGCGCGCGGGACGCCTTTGGCGTCAAACCGCTGTACTACTGCCGCACGGCGGACGGCACGCTGCTGTTTGCCAGCGAGATCAAGGCGTTTTGGGACCACCCGGCCTTTACAAAGCGCCTGAACGAGCCACAGCTGGAACGCTACCTGAGCTGCCAGTACTCGCCGGGGGAGGAGACGTTTTTTGCCGGCGTGTACAAACTGCCGCCGGGGCACTGGCTGACGTTTGACGGGCAGACGCTGCACACACAGCGCTGGTGGGCCCCGGTGTTTGCGCCGGACGCCGCCCTTGCCGATGCGCCCGCCGCCCTGGACGAAGCGCTGCGCGGCAGCGTGGCGGCGCACCTGGCGGCCGACGGGCCGGTGGCGGGGTTTCTTTCGGCGGGGGTGGACTCAGCCTATATCACGGCGCTGGCGCGACCCAAGCACTGCTATACCGTCGGCTATGCCGAGGGGCGGTACGATGAATCCCCGGCGGCCGGGCGGCTGGCGGCGGCCCTGGGGGTGCGGGACCATATCGTGCGCATCACGCCCGAGGCGTTTTGGGCCGCGCTGCCCGCCGTGCAGTACCACATGGACGAACCGCTGGCCGACGCGGCCGCCGTGGCGCTGTACCTTTTGTGCCGCGAAGCCGCGCGCGGCGGCAAGGTCGTGCTCTCGGGCGAGGGGGCGGACGAACTGTGCGGCGGGTACAACATCTACCGCGAGCCGTTCACCGCCCTCTGGTACGGCCGCCTGCCGGCCGCTTTGCGCCGGGCGCTGGGCGCGCTGGCCGGGCGGCTGCCGGCGGTGCCCGGCATCAATTTTATCGCACGGCGCGGCGTGCCGCTGGCGCAGCGCTACTATGGCCCCACGGCCCTGCTGGACGAACGTGCCAAGCGCCGCCTGCTGCGCCATTATACCGGCGCGGGCGACCCGCGCTTGCTGGCGCGCCCTGTATGGGCGGCCAGCGCCGGGCTGGACCCCGTGACCCGCATGCAAGCCTGCGACCTGGCGCTGTGGCTGCCCGGCGATATTTTGCTGAAAGCCGACAAGATGAGTATGGCGCATGGCCTGGAACTGCGCGTGCCGTTTTTGGACCACGCCGTGTGGAACGCCGCCCGCCGCCTGCCCCCGGCCGCCAAGGCCGACGCCCACGGGACCAAGCGGGCGCTGCGCGCCGCGGCCGCCCGCCGCCTGCCCGGCGCCGACGCCACCCGCCCCAAACGGGGGTTCCCGGTGCCGGTGCGGGACTGGCTGCGGCAGGAGCGCTGGGCTGCCCCCGTGCGCGCGGCGTTTGACCGCCCGGCGGCCGCGCGGTTCTTTTGTGTGCGGCGGCTGCATAGGATGCTACGGCAGCACCTGCGCGGCACGCGCGACAACTGGCGGCAGATTTTTTGCATCTACTGCTTTTTGGTGTGGTACGAACAATATTTTGAGGGGGATGCGCCATGAAGCTGTGCGAACTTTTGCCGGCGGCGGGCGGCGTACTGCTGCAGGGCGACCCGCGTGCCGAGGTGCGGGCGCTGTGCTGTGATTCCCGCGCCGTGACGCCGGGCGCGCTGTTCGTCTGCCTGCCGGGGCGGCATGCCGACGGGCACGATTTTGCAGCGGCCGCCGTGCGCGCCGGGGCCGCGGGCATCGTGTGCGAACATCCGGTGCCCGGCCTGCCGCCGGGTGTGCCGGCGGCGCAGGTGCCGCACGCGCGCATAGCCTTGGCCCAGCTGGCCTGCCGTTTGTACGGCGACCCCGCGCGCCGCATGACGATGGTGGGTGTGACCGGCACCAAAGGCAAAACGACGGTAGCCTGGCTGCTGGCCGCCATGCTGGCGGCGGCCGGGCGCAAAGCCGGCGTGCTGGGCACCAACGGCGCGCAGTGGCCGGGGCACCGCGTGCCGCTGCCCCGCACGACGCCCGAGAGCTGCGACCTGCAGGCGCTGCTGCGCCGCATGGCCGACGACGGCTGCGACGCCTGCGTGATGGAAGTTTCCAGCCTGGGGCTGCAGCAGCACCGCGTCGACGGCATTTTGTTTGACATCGGCATCTTTACCAACCTTTCGCCCGACCACATCGGCCCCGGCGAACACGCCGACTTTGCCGAGTACCTGGCCTGCAAAAGCGAATTGTTCCGCCGCTGCCGCGTCGGCGTCGTCAACGCCGACGACCCCCACGCCGCGGCCGTGCTGGCGCACCACACCTGCCGCGTGGTGCGCTACGGCGTGCAGGACCCGGCCGCCTGGCGCGCTTTGCCCGGCTGGCAGCCGCGGCGCGCGCCCGGTTTTTTGGGCGTGGCCTTTACCGCCGTGGGCCCCGCCGGGCAGGCGCTGCGCTGCCGTGTGGGCATGCCGGGGCGCTACAGCGTGTACAACGCGCTGGCTGCGCTGGCCGCCGCCGGCGTGCTGGACCTGCCGCACGCCGCCATGCAGACCGGGCTGCAAACCTGCGTGGTGCGCGGCCGCACCGAGGTGGTGCCGCTGGACGCGCCGTTTACCGTGGTGCTGGACTACGCCCACAACGCCGCGGCGGCCCAAAGCGTGCTGCGCGCGCTGCGCGCCTGCCGCCCGGCGCGGCTGGTGGCGCTGTTTGGCTGTGGGGGCGGGCGCAGCCGGGTGCGCCGCTTTGGCATGGGCGAAGCCTGCACCCGCCTGGCCGACGCCTGCATCGTGACCGAGGACAACAGCCGCGGCGAGGCGCTGGACGCCATCTGGGCCGACATCCGCGCCGGTATGCGCCGCGGCGGCCCGGGGACGCCCTGCGTGATGATCGCCGACCGGCGCAAGGCGCTGTACTACGCGCTGGACCACGCCCGCACCGGCGATATCATCGCCGTGCTGGGCAAAGGGCACGAGACGACGCTGCAGCGCGGCGCCGAGGCCCTGCCCTTTGACGAGCGGGAGATCATCCAGACCTACATGCGCGAAAAACAGGCATAACAAAACCGCGCCGCCCTGTTTGGCACAGGGCGGCGCGGAAGTTTTGCATGCAGTTCTGCAAACGTTTTATTCGGCGGGTCGGCGGCCGGGCGCGCGGCGCGCGTCACCGCCAGTTTTGCAGCGCCGCCAGCTCCGCCTGCGTCAGTTCCCGGTACTGGCCGGGGGCCAGCGCGCCGTCCAGCGCCACGCCGCCGATGCTTTCGCGGTGCAGCGCGTTGACGCCCGCGCCAAAGACGCCGAACATCCGCTTGATCTGGTGGTAGACGCCCTGGCGCAGCGTCACCCGCACCAGGCAGGGGTCCGCCCCGGCCGGTTCCGCCAGGGCGGGGGCCAGCGTCTGGCCGTCCGCCAGCGTGACGCCGGCGGCAAACCCGGCGCACATTTCCGGCGTCAGCGGGGTATCCAGCGTGACGAGGTAGACTTTTTCGACATGGTGCGCCGGCGCAAGCAGGTCGTGCGCCAGCGCGCCGTCGTCGGTCAGCAGCACAAAGCCGGTGCTGGTCTTGTCCAGCCGGCCGGCCGGAAACAGCTGCCGCCGGGGGTAGGCGGCGGCCACCAGGTCCGCCACGGTGGTGTCGCGTTTGTCCCGGCTGGCGCTGACGACGCCCGCCGGCTTGTTGAGCATGATGTAGACGTATTTTTGGTATGCCCCCGCCAGCGGCGCGCCGTCCAGCGCCAGGGCGGCGGCCTCGTCCACCTGCGCGTCGGCCTGTTTGCACACCGCCCCCGCCACCGTCACGCGGCCTTTGGCGATGGCTTTGCGGCTTTCGCTGCGGGTCATGCCGGTGCGCGCGGCCAGCAGTTTGTCCAGCCGCATCATGCCGGGTGCCCCTGCGTGATCGCCGCTGTTTTGCCGCGCACGGCGCGGAGGAGGTCGGCGGGCGCGCACTCGATCTGGGTGCCGATGCGCCCGCCCGAGACCAGCATCGACGGCTGGGCCAGGCAGCTTTCGTCAAACACCGTCAGGTACTGCTTTTTCATGCCCACCGGGCTGCACCCGCCGCGGATGTAGCCGGTGACTTTGTTGATCTCGGCCACCGGGATCATCGCCACGCTTTTGACGCCGGCGGCTTTGGCGGCTTTTTTGAGGTCGAGCTCCGCCAGAACCGGCACGACAAAGACATAATAATTGCGGTCCGCCCCCTGGGTGACCAGCGTCTTGAACACCCGCGCGGGGTCCTGGCCGGTCAGCTGCGCCACCGTGGCGCCGTCGACGGCCTGGCCTTCCTCATGCGGGTATTCGTGCGCGGTGTAGGCGACTTTGGCGCGCTCCAGCATGCGCATGGCGTTGGTTTTGGCTTCTTTGCCCATGGCGTTCCCCTCCTGCCCCGGCGGTCGGCCCGCCGTTGTTTGCTGCCTTTTATTATAAAGCGGCGGCAAAGTTTGCGCAAGGGGTTGACTTTAGCGGTTTAAAGTGCTAAAATCCCGGTATCGGAAATTTTGACAACGGACACAGACAGGGAGAGTACCGCCATGATCATCGTCTTAAAACAAAACGCCCCCGTCGCCCAGGTGCAGCAGTTCTGCGCGGAGCTGCGCGGCATGGGGTTTGCCATCAACGATTCCGTCGGCCGCGACACCCACATTCTGGGGCTGATCGGCGACACAAAGGACCTGGCCGAGAGCTGGGTGCTGGCCAACCCGGTGGTGGAGACCTGCCGCCGCGTCAGCGAGCCGTACAAAAAGGCCAACCGCAAGTTCCACCCCGACGACACGGTGGTGGACGTGGCCGGGCACAAGATCGGCGGCGGGTACTTTGCCGTGATGGCCGGCCCCTGCAGCGTGGAGGGGCGCGACCAGATCGTGGGCATCGCACAGCGGGTGCAGGCGGCCGGGGCCGGCATTTTGCGCGGCGGCGCGTTCAAGCCGCGCACCAGCCCCTACAGTTTCCAGGGCCTGCGGGCCGAGGGGCTGGAACTGCTGCAGGCCGCCCGCGCCGCGACGGGCCAGCCCATCGTGACCGAGTTGATGAACAACGAGCATATCCCGCTGTTTGTGGACGCCGGGGTGGATATGATCCAGATCGGCGCGCGCAACATGCAGAACTTTGAGCTGCTGAAAGCCGTGGGCAGACTGCAGGTGCCGGTGCTGCTCAAGCGGGGGTTGTCCTCGACGCTGGAGGAACTGGTGATGAGCGCCGAGTACATCCTCTCGGAAGGCAACCCCAACGTCGTCCTGTGCGAGCGCGGCATCCGCACTTTTGAGACGAGCATGCGCAACACGCTGGACCTTGCGGCCGTGCCGATGCTGAAAAAGATGACCCACCTGCCGGTGGTCATCGACCCCAGCCACGCGGCGGGGCTGGCCTTTATGGTGCCGGCGCTGGCGCAGGCCGCCGTGGCCGTGGGCGCCGACGGGCTGATGATCGAGGTGCACAATGACCCCGCCCGCGCCAAGAGCGACGGCGCGCAGAGCCTGACGCCCGACCAGTTTGACGCGCTGATGGGCGTGATCCGCCCGGAACTGGCATTTTTTGGCAAGACGCTGAACTGACCCGCAACGCAGCAGCCCCCGGCTCAAAGAACCGGGGGCTGTTTTGTTTGCATGGTTCACGCCGAGCAGGAGACGAGCAGCACCGGCAGCGCCTGCGCCAGCACCACGATCAAAATGACCCAGGTGATGATCTGGCGCACACCGCGCTGCACCTTGGCTTTTTTCAGTTCCTGATCCCGGGGCAGGGGGGCGTCGCCCCGCCCGCGGCGGGGGCGCTCTGTTTTGTCGGGGCGGCGGGCATAGGCCGGGCGCTTTGGCATTTCGTGCACGCGGTGCGGCACTGGTTCGCCGCTGCCGTCGTGGGTGTGCGCGCGCTCGCCCGGGCGCTCGCTGCGCAGGGTGTACTTTTTCTCGTTGTAATACGGCATGCCGCAGTCGGTACACCGGTTATCGACGATCTCGCCGCCGCAAAAACTGCATTTGGACATACGGTTCCCCCTCCTTGTATAGCTGCCAAACACCGTCGTTTTCTTTATTGTAACAGGATTCAGCCCCGCCGTACAGGGGTTTTACCGCGGTTTTACACAAAATCTGTCACGGCTGCATGCTGCGGCGGCGCAGCGCCGTCTTGCGGTGCAGGCTTTCGGCCATTGCGAACATCAGCACCAGGATGACCGCCAGCGCCCACGGGTACAGTGCCGGCGTAACATACTGCGCCAGCAGCCCGAACAGCGGCGGCACCAGGCAGGTGCCCACGTAGGCGGTAGCCATCTGCAAGCCGGTCATCGACATGCTGACCTCGCGCCCGAAGTTGAGCGGCGTCTCGTGGATGATGCTGGGGTAGATGGGCGCGCAGCCCAGCCCCACCGTGATGAGCCCCGCAAACAGCGTGCCCTGCCCGGTGGGCAGCAGGATCAGCACGGTGCCGGCGGCGATGAGCGCCTGCCCCAGGCGGATCATGTTCTGGTCGTTGACTTTCATCGTCAAAAAGCCGCTAACGCCGCGCCCCACCGTGATGCCCACATAGAACAGGCTGGCCCAGCGCGCAGCGGTGCCGGCGTCGATGCCGCGCACCAGCGTGCAGTAGCTGGCCGCCCACATGCCGGCGGTGGACTCCAGCGCGCAGTAGCAGAAAAAGCAGACGAGCACCTGCGGCACGCCGGGGCGGCGCAGCAGCTCCGGGATGGGGTGGGGCTTGAACTCGGCCCCCTCGACATTGGCCTGGGGGCGTTTCCACAGCGGCAGGCTGAGCAGCAGCACCGCCGTGAGCGCAAATTGCAGCAGCGCGATGGTGCGGTAGCCGCCCTGCCAGCTGCCGCCCGCCAGCGCGCGGCTCATGATGACCGGCCCGGCGCTGGCGCCCAGCCCCCACATGCAGTGCAGCCAGCTCATGTGGCGGCTCTCGTAATGCAGGGCGACATAGTTGTTGAGCGCCGCGTCGACGCTGCCGGCCCCCAGCCCGTAGGGCACCGCCCACAGGCACAGCTGCCAGAACTGCCCGCTGAGCGAAAAGCCCAGCAGCGCCACGGCGGTAAGCAGCACGCTGACGGCGGTGACGCCGCCGGGGCCGAGGCGCAGGGTCAGGCGCTCGCTGCACAGGGCCGAGACGATGGTGCCGAGCGAGACGATCATGGAGACGACGCCCGCCCACGACAGCGCGGCGCCCAGTTCGCCGTACATGCTGGGCCAGGCCGCGCCCAGCACCGAGTCCGGCAGGCCCAGGCTGATGAACGCCAGGTAGATGACCGGCAAAAGCAAAGAGACCATAGAATACGTTCCCCCGTTTTCCGCCCGTTCGGGCGGGTTTTCTACAACACCGGATTATACCACCACGGCCCGCGGCGCGCTATCCCCTTTTTGCATTTTTTGCGCAAAAATTCTGCGCGGGCCGCAAAAACCCCCGCGGCGGCCGGATGGCCGCCGCGGGGGAACTGACGCAGGGCGTATGTACGGCGTTATTGCAGCACCGCGCCAAGGTTGGCGCTGGCGACCTGCCGCGCGTAGCGCGCCAGCCAGCCGGACTTGACGTTGGGTTCCGGCTGCACATAGACGGCCTTGCGGCGGGCGAGCTCCTCGTCGCTGACCTGCAGCGTGATGCGGGCGTTGGGGATGTCGATGGCGATGGTGTCGCCCTCCTGCACAAGGCCGATGGGCCCGCCGGACGCCGCCTCGGGGCTGACATGGCCGATGGACGCGCCGCGCGACGCGCCGCTGAAGCGGCCGTCGGTGATGAGCGCGACGGTGGTGTCCAGTTTCATGCCGGCCAGCGCGCTGGTGGGGTTGAGCATCTCGCGCATGCCGGGGCCGCCCTTGGGGCCTTCATACCGGATGACGACGACGTCGCCGGGCACGATCTTGCCGGCGTAGATGGCGGCGATGGCCGCGTCCTCGCTGTCAAAGACGCGGGCGGGGCCGCTGTGGACCTGCATTTCGGGCGCGACGGCGCTGCGCTTGACGACGCAGCCGTCGGGCGCAAGGTTGCCCCACAAAATTTGCAGCCCGCCGGTTTGGCTGTACGGGTCGTCGATGGGGCGGATGGCTTTGGTGTCCAAAATATGCGCGCCGGCGATGTTTTCGCCCAGCGTCTTGCCGGTGACAGTGGGCACGTCGAGGTCGAGCAGGCCCTTTTTGGCGAGCTCGGCCTGCACGGCGGGGATGCCGCCGGCTTGGTACAAATCGGGCATATGGGTGGGGCCGGCGGGGGCCAGGTGGCAGAGGTTGGGCGTTTGGGCGCTGACCTCGTTAAAGAGCTTGAGGTCCAGCGGCACGCCGGCCTCGTGCGCGATGGCCAGCAGGTGCAGCACCGTGTTGGTGGAGCAGCCCAGCGCCATATCGCAGGTCAGGGCGTTGCGGATGGAACGCGCGTTGACGATCTGGCGCGCGGTGACGCCGCGGCGCACGAGGTCCATAATGGCCATGCCCGAGCGCTTGCCCAGCTGCAGCCGCTTGGCGTAGACGGCGGGGATGGTGCCGTTGCCGGGCAGCGCGATGCCGATGGCCTCGCACAGGCAGTTCATGCTGTTGGCGGTGTACATGCCGGAACAGGACCCGCAGCCCGGGCAGCAGTTGCAGGTGCAGTCCTCGAGCTGGGCGTCGTCGATGAGGCCGGCTTTGTAGGCGCCGACGGCCTCGAACATTTTGGAGAGGCTGACTTCCTCGCCCCCCACATTGCCGGCCAGCATCGGCCCGCCGGAGCAGACGACGGCCGGCACGTCGAGGCGGCAGGCGGCCATCAGCATACCGGGCACGATCTTGTCGCAGTTGGGCACCAGTACCAGGCCGTCGAGCTGGTGGGCCTGGCACATCGTCTCGACGCTGTCGCAGATCAGCTCGCGGCTGGGCAGGGAGTACTTCATGCCCGCGTGGCCCATGGCGATGCCGTCGCAGACGCCGATGGCCGGCATCAGGATGGGGGTGCCGCCGGCCATGCGGACGCCGGCCTTGACGGCCTCGGCCAGTTTATCGAGGTTCATGTGGCCGGGCACGATCTCGCTGTAGGCGCTGATGACGCCGATGAGCGGGCGGTCGAGTTCTTCGGGCGTGTAGCCCAGCGCGTAGAACAGGCTGCGGTTGGGCGCGCGCTCGGGGCCTTTTTTGACGTTATCGCTGTTCATGGGGATCTCCTCCGTTTTGTATGGGGAAACAAGACCGGCCGGGGCGGCGCGTCTGCCGGGCCCCGGCCGGGGGTTCGGTCCGGCGTGGTTATTTTTTGAGCCAGCTCATCATCTGGCGCAGTTCCTTGCCGACCTTTTCGATCAGATGCTCGGACTGCATGCGGCGCTGGGCCAGGAAATGCACCTTGCGGCCGCCCTTGGGGCTCATCTCGGTCAGGAACTCGCTGGCGAAGGTGCCGTCCTGGATCTCAGTCAGGACTTTCTTCATCTCTTTGCGGGTCTCCTCGGTGATCAGGCGCTTGCCGGTGCGGTAGTCGCCGTACTCGGCCGTGTTGGAGATGGAGTAGCGCATCTTGTCAAAGCCGCCCTCGTTGATGAGGTCGACGATGAGTTTCATCTCATGGCAGGTCTCAAAGTAGGCCATCTCGGGCGCGTAGCCGGCCTCGACCAGGGTATCGAACCCGGCGTGGATGAGCTCGCACACGCCGCCGCACAGCACGGCCTGCTCGCCAAAGAGGTCGGTCTCGGTCTCTTCTTTGAACGTTGTTTCCAGGATGCCCGCGCGGCCGGCGCCGATGCCGGAGGCATAGGCCAGCGCGATGTCCTTGGCTTTGCCGGTGTAGTCCTGCTCGACGCAGATCAGGCTGGGCACGCCGTGGCCCTCGACATACTGGCTGCGGACGGTGTGGCCGGGGCCCTTGGGGGCGATCATGATGACGTCGACGTTTTTGGGCGGCACAATGGTCTTGAAATGGATGTTGAAGCCGTGCGCGAACGCCAGGGCCTTGCCCTCGGTCATATAGGGGGCGACCTGGCTGTTGTAGATGTCGGCGCACAGTTCGTCGGGCACCAGCATCATGACGACGTCGCCGGCCTTGGCGGCTTCCTCCACTTCCATGACTTTGAAGTTGGGGTGGTCCGCGGCGAACTTGGCGGCTTTTTCCCAGTGGCCGGAGCCTTTGCGCAGGCCGACGACGACGTTGACGCCGCTTTCGGCCAGGTTCTCGGAATGGGCGTGGCCCTGGCTGCCGAAGCCGATGACGGCGACGGTCTTGCCGTCGAGCATGCCGAGGTTGCAGTCGGAATCATAATACTTGTGGATGGCCATGGTGATCTACTCCTTTTTTGTGAACGTTGTATGGTAAATTTTATAGGAAACCTTCGTTACGGCCGGGCGGACGGGCTGCCGGGCAGCGGGAACTGCGCGGCGCGGACTTCCTGCCGCGGCTTTTGCATGTGCTGGTGTTTGCCGCCGCGTTCCAGCGCCGTGACGCCGGTGCGGCAGAGCTCCAGAATTTCGTATTCGCTGAACATCGTCAGGAAGGCGTCGATCTTTTCCGGCTTGCCGGTCAGTTCCAGCACCATGCTGTCGGGCGAAAGGTCGATGATCTTGGCTTTGTAGATGCTGGCGATCTCGCGCAGTTCGGCGCGGTTTTTGCTGTCGCACGCCACTTTGAGCAGCAGCAGCTCGCGCAGCAGGCTGTTGGCGGGGTCCAGCTCAAAGATCTGGCGGGTGACTTCCAGGCGCTCGGTCTGCAGGATCAGCTGGCGCAGGGCCTGTTCGTCGCCGCGCAGCGTGACGGTGATGCGGCTGATCTTGGGGTCGTTGGTCTCGGACACGGTCAGCGTGTCGATGTTGAAGCCGCGGCGGTTGAACAAACTGGCGACGCGTGCGAGCACGCCGCTCTGGTTGTCGACCAGCAGGCTGATGACGCGGCGCGGGCTGGTGGTGGCGGTCGGCTGTACGGTTTGCATGGCGGTACCCCCTTACTCCATCAAAATATCCTGGACAGTGCCGCCGCCCGGGATCATGGGCAGCACCTTTTCGTCCTTGCCGATGCGGCAGTCGATCCAGCTGGGGCCGTCCTGTTGCAGCGCGTCGGCAAAGGCGGCCTTAAACTCCTCCGGCGTGGCGGCGCGGTAGCCTTTGGCGCCGAACCCTTCGGCCAGTTTGACAAAATCGGTGCGGCGGTGGGGGTCGGTGTCGGCGTAGCGCTTGCCGTAAAACGCCGTCTGCCACTGGCGCACCATGCCCAGCACCTGGTTGTTGAAGATGACGGTGATGATGGGCAGCCCGTAGCTGACCGCCGTGCACCCCTCGTTGAGGTTCATGTGGAAAGACCCGTCGCCGGTGAGCATGATGACCCGGGCGTTGCGGCCCAGCGCCATCTGCGCGCCGATGGCCGCGCCGTAGCCAAAGCCCATGGTGCCCAGGCCGCCGCTGGTCAAAAAGCCGCGGCTGTGGGTGTGGTGCAGGTACTGCGCCGCCCACATCTGGTGCTGGCCGACGTCGGTGACATAGACGGCGTCCGGCCCGGCCTGGCGGCAGATCTCCTCGATCAGCTGGTGGGGGCGCAGCTCGGTGTCGCTGTCCACGGGTTTGTAGTCGTTTTTCTGCCAGGCGCGGATCTGTTCCATCCACAGCTTGTGCTCGGTCTTTTCGACAAAAGGCAGGATGGCCTGCAAAATGTAGCTGGCGTCGCCGGCCAGGCTGAGGTCCACCGCGACGTTCTTGCCCAGCTCGCTGGGGTCGATGTCGATCTGGATGACTTTGGCGTGCGGGGCGAACTTGGCCGGGTTGAGCGCCACGCGGTCGGAAAAGCGGGTGCCGACGGCGATGAGCAGGTCGGCCTCGTTGACGGCCTTGTTGGCGGCGTAGCAGCCGTGCATGCCCAGCAGGCCCAGGCTGTGCGGCTCGCCATAGCCCAGCACGCCGGCGGCCATCAGCGTGTAGGTGGCGGGCATGCCGGTTTTTTCCAGCAAATCGCGCAGCGGCTGGCAGCCGGCCGCGCTGCGCACGCCGCCGCCAAAGACGACGATGGGGCGCGCGGCCGCGTTGATCATGGCAGCGGCCGCCTTGACGTCGTCGAGGTCGTAGCGCGTGACGGTGCGGATGAGCTCCGGCGGCTGGCGGGTGTACTCGCACTCGGCGGCGGTGACGTCCTTGGGGATGTCGACGAGGACGGGGCCTTTGCGGCCCTGCTGCGCGATGCGGAACGCTGCGCGCATCGTGTCGGCCAGGTCCTCGACCCGGCGCACGGTGTAGTTGTGCTTGGTGATGGGCATCGTGATGCCCTCGATGTACGCTTCCTGGAAAGAATCGCGCCCGAGCTGCGTTGTGGGCACGTTGCCGGTAAAGGCGACGATAGGCACGCTGTCCATGTAGGCGGTGGCGATGCCGGTGACGAGGTTGGTGGCGCCGGGGCCGCTGGTGGCCAGCACCACGCCGGTGCGCCCGGTGGCGCGGGCGTAGCCGTCCGCCGCGTGGGCGGCGCCCTGCTCGTGCGCGGTCAGTACCGTGTGGATGCGGTCGGCGTTTTGGTACAGCGCGTCGTACAGGTTGAGCACCGACCCGCCGGGGTAGCCGAACAGCGTGTTCACCCCCTGCTCGATCAGCACTTCGACAAAGATCTGCGAACCGTTGAGTCTCATGGCTGTTCCTCCTCCTTGATCTGTGTATTAGGCCGCGCCCGCCGCCTGGCAGCGGATAGAAAAAAGCAGCCTTTGCCCCTTATACCCAAGAGACAAAGGCTGCCAAAAGCACTCTGCGGTACCACTCTTATTGGGACGCATGCGTCCCCCCTCGACGGGCTTTGCACAAAGCCCTGCACGGTAACGGGTGCGCCCGTACCCGCTTACTGGCCGTGTTCGGCGGGTCTGCTCCGGGATCACTTCGCGGTGCGCCTGCCCTGCTGCCTTGCACCACCCGGCAGTTCTCTGGCGGCGGTCACGCACCGTTACTTGTTCCCTTCCACGCATTTGTGGATTTGGGTAAAACTATACCGCACTTTGCCACGGTTGTCAAGTTTTTTTGTGGAAAACTTGCAACTTCCGGCAACGGTCGCTATACTTTAAGAGTAGTCTCTTGGGGAAAGGATCGAAAAAAGTTATGCAACGAAACGAATGGCTGGCCCGGCTGGACGCGCTCGTCGTGTTCCGCGGTCTGTTGGATACCCCGCTGCTGCGCGCGCTGCGCGGCGCGCTGACCGCCGACGAGGCGGACTTAGGCGGGGCGGTGGCGGCGTTTGAAGCCGTGCTGTTTGCCCAAAACACCAACTGGACCGACGCCCTGCTGGACGCCGCGCTGGAGGATGAGAACCTCTGCCTGCGGCTGGCGGCGGGCGGCGACGCCGGCCCCGTGCTGGAAGCCGCGCTGGAAAGCGAGCTGGACTTTTTGCAGGCGCTGGGCCGCGCCGGGCTGGACGATGTTTGCCACGGCGCGCCGGAATACCTGCCCCGCTGGCGGGTGACCCCCGACGCCGATTTCCATGCCGCCTACGCGGCGCGCCGCGCGGCGGTGGGCCAAAAAGGCTACGGCATCTTTGCGCGCCACCATGTGTTCACGCTGGAAAACGGCCGCCTGGCCCCGGTGCGGTACCCCGACCCGCAGCGCCTGGACGAGCTGCCGGGCTATGAGCGCGAGCGGGAGAAAATTTTGGCCAACACCCGCGCCCTGCTGGAAGGCCGCCCCGCCAACAACGTGCTGCTGTACGGCGACGCGGGCACCGGCAAGTCCAGCACGGTCAAGGCCATTGCCAACGAGTATGCGCCCGAGGGCCTGCGGCTGATCGAGGTGAAAAAGAACCAGCTGTACCAGATCCCCGCCCTGATGGACAGCCTGGCCAAAAACCCGCTGAAGTTCATTTTGTTCATCGACGATTTGAGCTTTGCCGCCAACGACGACAACTTTGCCGCGCTGAAAGCCATTTTGGAGGGCAGCGTCGGCGGGCGCAGCCACAACGTGGCCGTCTACGCCACATCCAACCGCCGCCACCTGGTCAAAGAGTCGATGACCGACCGCACCGGCGACGACCTGCATGCGTCCGACACGCGGCAGGAACTGATGAGCCTTTCGGCCCGGTTCGGGCTGACGGTGACGTTCCAGCAGCCGGACAAGGTGCGCTACGAGGCCATTTTGCTGGAACTGGCCCGCCAGTACGGCGTGCAGATGCCCAGCGACCAGCTGTACATCAAGGGTGAAGCGTTCGCCCTGCGCGCCGGCGGCCGCAGCCCCCGCGTGGCCAAGCAGTTTATTGAACTGCTCAAAGGCGGGGTGCAGCTGTAAACCCCGGTGTTTCCGCCGCGCCCGGCATTGCCCTGGCGCGGCGTTTTTGTGCGCCCGCGTTTACGGACGCCGCGCGATGCACTCGATCTCGACTTTGGCGCCCTTGGGGATGCCGGCCACCTGCACGCAGCTGCGCGCGGGGAACGGCTGGGCAAACGCCTCGGCGTACACCTCGTTGACGGCGGCAAAGTCGTTTAGATCCGCCAGGAACACCACGGTTTTGACGACATCCGCCATGCCCAGGCCGGCCGCGGCCAGGATGGCCTTGAGGTTGGCCAGGCTCTGCCGGGCCTGGTCCCGCACGTCCGCCGGCATGGCGCCGGTGGCGGGGTCGACGGGGATCTGCCCCGAGACGAACACAAGGTCCCCCAGGTCCAGCGCCTGGGAATACGGCCCGATGGCCACAGGGGCGTTTGCGGTGGCGATAACGTTCATAGCAGTGCACATCCTTTTTTATAAAGATAGGGGGAATTTTGCCGTTCAGGTGCGCTCGGTCACGAGGGCGAAGCCTTCGGCCGTCAGCGCCTGGCGGATCTCCTCGATCTGGGCGGCGTTGCGGGTCTCCAGCCCGAGTTTGAGGAAACAGCTGGTGATGGCCATGTTGGTGTCGCCCAAATCGTACTGGACGCTGACGACGTTGGCCCCGCAGCCGGAGATGATCTCGCTGACGCGGGTCAGCTGGCCGGGCTTGTCCTCCAGCGCGATGGTCAGGTTGCACTTGCGGCCGCTCATGACAAGGCCGCGCGTGATGACGCGCGAGAGGATGTTGACGTCGATGTTGCCGCCCGAGATCAGGCAGACGGTCTTTTTGCCGGCCAGCGGCAGTTTGCCGAAAAGCGCCGCCGCCACCGGCGTCGCGCCGGCGCCCTCAGCCACCAGTTTCTGGTTTTCCATCAGGGCCAGGATGGCGGCGGCGATCTCGTCCTCGCTGACGGTGACGATGTCGTCGACGTAGTCCAGCGCCATCTGGTAGGTCAGCTCGCCGGGCGTCTTGACGGCGATGCCGTCGGCAAAGGTATCGACGCAGTCCAGCGTCTCGTAGGTGTGGTCGTGGTAGGCGCGGGCCATGCTGGCCGCGCCGGCCGCCTGCACGCCGTAGACCTTGACGTCGGGGCGCAGGCTTTTGATGGCGAACGCCACGCCCGAGATCAGCCCCCCGCCGCCTACCGGCACGATGACGGCGTCGACGTCGGGCAGCTGGTCGAGGATCTCCAGCCCGATGGTGCCCTGCCCGGCAATGACGAGCTCGTCGTCATACGGGTGAATGAAGGTCATACCGGTCTGCTGCTGCAGTTCTACCGCGCGGTCATGCGCGTCGTCGTAGGCGCCCTTGACGAGTTCGACCTCGGCGCCCAGGCGCTTGGTGCTTTCCACCTTCATGATGGGCGCGCCGTCCGGCATGCAGACGACGCTTTTGATGCCCATGCGGGTGGCGGCCAGCGCCACGCCCTGCGCGTGGTTGCCGGCCGAACAGGCGATGACGCCCTTGGCGCGTTCTTCGGCCGTGAGCTGGCTGATCTTGTAGTACGCCCCGCGCAGCTTGAAGCTGCCGGTGAGCTGCAAATTCTCGGTTTTTAAGTACAGTTCGGTGCCCGGGCACAGGTGCGGTGCGGCGATGAGGTCGGTCTTGCGGGCGACCTGTTTGAGCACGAACTTGGCGTGGTAGATTTTATCGAGCGTGAGCACGGACATTCCCCCTTGTGGCCGCCGACAGCGCAGCCCGGCCTGCTTGCGGCAGGCCGGGCTTTGGATCGCACCTTTGCGATCTGCGGCGCATAGCAGGATTATAGTTGAGGTTTTCTAATTTGTAAAGTGAAAGATTTTCACTATAAAATTTTGCAGGTTTATTGCACAACCTTTGTCGCAAAATTGCAGGGATTTTTTGTGTATTTCTGCCACTAGGTACCCGTTGCCAAATACGGTATAATAGGCATATACGGCAAGAAACGTTCGATTTTCTTGCACTTCGGTAAGGAGGTCACCGCCCATGGATATCCGTTATTCCTGCAACCAGCGCGATTTCAAGCGCTATACCACCGAGGAGACACGCGACGAATTTTTGATCACCGGTTTGTACAAAGCCGATGAGGTCGTCGCTGTGTACAGCCACGTCGACCGCATGGTCACGCTGGGCTGCATGCCTGTCAACGAGGAAGTCTCCATCGACAAAGGCATCGACGTCTGGGCCAACTTCGGCACCCACTATTTCCTGGAGCGCCGCGAGATCGGCCTGTTCAACATTGGCGAGGGCGGCGGCACTGTGACCGCCGACGGCGTCGCCTACCACATGAACTACAAGGACTGCCTGTACATCACCCAGGGCACCAAGGAAGTCACCTTCAAGAGCGACGACCCTGCCAAACCGGCCAAGTTCTACATGGTAAGCGCCCCGGCGCACTGCCGCTACGAGACCAAGCTCATCACCATTGAGGAAGCTGCCAAGCGCCCGCTGGGCAGCCTGGAAAGCTGCAACAAGCGCACCATCAACCAGTTCATCCACCCCAGCGTGCTCAAGACCTGCCAGCTCTCGATGGGCATGACCTGCCTGGAGCCCGGCAGCAACTGGAACACCATGCCCAGCCACACGCATGAGCGCCGCATGGAGATCTACACCTACTTTGAAGTGCCCGAGGGGCAGGTCGTCTTCCACATGATGGGCGAACCGAGCCAGACCCGCCACATCGTCATGCACAACTACGACGCGGTCATCAGCCCGTCGTGGAGCATCCACAGCGGCGTGGGCACCTCGAACTACACCTTCATCTGGGCCATGGGCGGCGAGAACATGGAGTTTGACGACATGGACAACATCGCCACGACCGACCTGCGCTGAATAAAATTAAAAATTAAAAAATAAAAATGAAAAATTAAGGCGGACTGGCCCGGCGGGCGTGAACGCCCGCCGGCAAGGCAGCCGAAGCTGCCATCCCCTTTATACTTTTTCATTCTTCATTTTTCATTTTCTCAGGCTTCCGCCGCTTGTGCGGCGCGCGGATACACGTCCCACAACACAATCAGGAGGTTTTGCACAATGTCTGTCTGCACCCCGAAATCCTTTGACCTGACCGGCAAGGTCGCGCTCGTCACCGGCGCTTCCTACGGCATCGGCTTCGCCATCGCCACCGCCATGGCCAACTGCGGCGCCACCATCGTCTTTAACGACATCAAGCAGGAGCTCGTCGACAAAGGCCTGGCCGCCTACAAAGAGGCCGGCATCGACGCGCACGGCTATGTCTGCGACGTCACCGACGAGGACGCCGTCAACGCCCTGGTCAAGAAAGTGACCGAGGAAGTCGGCCACATCAACATCCTGGTCAACAACGCCGGCATCATCAAGCGCATCCCGATGTGCGAGATGACCGCCGCGCAGTTCCGCCAGGTCATCGACGTCGACCTCAACGCGCCCTTCATCGTCGCCAAGGCCGTCATCCCCGATATGATCGAGCAGGGCGGCGGCAAGATCATCAACATCTGCTCGATGATGAGCGAGCTCGGCCGTGAGACCGTTTCCGCCTACGCGGCGGCCAAGGGCGGCCTGAAGATGCTGACCAAGAACATCGCTTCCGAGTATGGCGCCTACAACATCCAGTGCAACGGCATCGGCCCCGGCTACATTGCCACGCCGCAGACCGCGCCGCTGCGCGAGATCCAGCCCGACGGCAGCCGTCACCCGTTCGACCAGTTCATCATCGCCAAGACCCCGGCCGGCCGCTGGGGCGAAGCGTCCGACCTGGGCGGCCCGGCGGTGTTCCTGGCGTCCGAGGCTTCGGACTTCGTCAACGGCCTGATCCTCTACGTTGACGGCGGCATCCTGGCCTACATCGGCAAACAGCCGGGCTGATCGCACCGGGTTTGCACAAAAAAGTTTCCCTCTTTCCCGTCCGGCGCCCGCCGGGCGGGTTTTTGTTTGCGCCAAAGAGGCCAGAATTTTCGCGTTTTCTCTTGTTTTTTACGACAATATGTTTATAATGAAAGCAAGCCACACCGCCCGCCGCGCAACGGCGGCGGGCCGCTGCAAAGGAGGATGCCGGATGAAACACGCAAAACACCCTGCCCTGCCCGCCGCTGCGGCGCTGGCGGCCGCTTTGCTGCTGGCTGCCTGCGCCCCGGCCCAGGACGGCCCCCCGCAAGCGCCCGAATACCCCTGGACGGACAGCTGCGAGCAGACGCTGGCCGCCCTGGACGAAGCCGGCGCCGACTATGAGGTCGTGGAGGATGATACCTACGGCGCTGACGTCACGATGGAGAGCGGCGAGCTGTTCGGCGTGCCGGTGCAAGACCTGTACCTGCGCTTTGATACCAACGGCACGCTGGAAGGCGTGAGCGGCGTGGTGGCGCCGGAACAGACCGACGCCATGCAGGCCGCGATGCGCAAGGCGCTGGGCGACCCCGTGGACAGCTACTGCCCGGCCGACTACAGCGCGCTGGATGAGTTCGGCGTCCACCTTTCCACCGACCTGGTACCGCTGGGCGGCCTGTACTGGCATGAAGAACAGCCTTTGAGCGAAACGCTGCCCGAAAAAGACGGCCTGACCCCCGCCCAGCAGTGGCAAAAAGCGCTGGAAGCCGCCGGCGTGGACCTGACCGAGAAAGAGCCCGGCACCGCCACCGTGAACGGCGAGGAACGCACCATCTGGTACGGCACCGAGGCGCTGGAACAGTTTTTGGCCAACAACTGGGAGTATCTGGCCCGCTACGAGCCCGACGGCGACGGCGCACGGGTGTCTGTGAGCCATGTGATCTGGCCGTTCTGACGCCCTCTGACCCGGCTTTGCACAACACCCCGGCGTCTGCCCGCAGGCAGACGCCGGGGTGCTGCTGTGTGCCGCCGTGCGCTGCGGCACGCCCCCTTGGCAAAGCGGCCGGGTTTGGGTATAATAGGGCACGGCGGCGCGAAACCGCCACGAATCACCCGGGAGGATAGGAAATTTTTATGGACCAGCAGACGATGTTTTTAAAAACGCCGCCCGCAAAACTGTTTTTTATGGCCGCGCTGCCCGGCGCCATCGGCATGTTGGCGTCGTCGCTGTACGGCCTGGCCGACGGCATCCTGGTCGGCCAGTTCCTGGACGGCACGGCCTTTGCCGCGCTGAACCTGGCGTTCCCGTTCGTGTTTATCAACTTTTCGCTGGCCGACCTCATCGGCGTCGGCTCGGCGGTGCCGATCTCCATCGCGCTGGGGCAGGGGCGCGACAAACAGGCCAACAACATTTTTACCTGCGCCTGCCTGATGATCTTTACCACCGGCATCCTGATGGGCGCGGTGATGTATGCCGCCGCACCGTGGCTGATCGCCATGATGGGGGCCGAGGGGCAGTTTGCCGCGTTTGCCGTGCAGTACCTGCGGGTGTACGCGCTCTGCTCGCCGGTGACGACCATCGTGTTTGCCACCGACAACTACCTGCGCATCTGCGGGCAGATCAAGGGCAGCATGTACCTGAACATCCTGATGTCGGGCCTGAGCGCCGGGCTGGAGTTTTTGTTCCTGGCCGTGTTCGGCTGGGGCATCTGGGCGGCGGCGCTGGGCACCTGCCTGGGCATGATGATCTGCGCCGTGCTGGCGCTGGTGCCGTTTGCGCTGGGGCAGATGAAGCTGCGGTTTTGCAGGCCGCAGTTCACCCGCAGCATGGTGCTGCGCATCGCCAGCTGCGGCAGCCCGGCATTTTTGAACAACATTGCCGGCCGTGTGACCAGCATTTTGATGAACATGCTGCTGGTGCGCCTGGGCGGCGAGATCGCGGTCTCGGTCTACGGCGTCCTGATGTACGCCGACGGGTTCATCCAGCCCATTTTGTACGGCGCGTGCGACTCTTTGCAGCCGGCCGTGGGCTACAACTGGGGCGCGGGGCGCTACAGCCGTTCCCGCGCCATCGAGGGGTGCTGCCGCCGGGCGGCGCTGGTCATCTCGCTGGTGTCGGCGGCGGTGCTGTTCGCCTTCCCCGCGCAGACGGCGCAGCTGTTTTTGGCCGACGCCGGCGCGGCCGACCTGGCCATGGCCGCCGGGGCCGTGCGGCTGTTCAGCCTGACGTATCTGACGCGGTGGTTCTCGTTCTGGGTGCAAAGCTACCTGCTGGCCGTCGAAAAGGCCGTGCAGGCCACCGTGATCTCGGTGTCGACGGCGCTGGTGTTCCCGGTGGCGCTCATCGCGCTGCTGTGGCCGCTGGGCCTGACCGGCCTGTGGCTGAACTTTGCCGGCACCGCCCTGCTGGCGGGGCTGCTGGCCGCCGCGCTGCTGCGGCGCGAATGGCCCGACCTGGCCCGCCCCGACGCGCCGGCGGCGGGACCTGCCGAGTGAACTTTGTTTGGCGAAAAACGTCACCGCCGGCGGACATGCGCCGAATGGCGGCGTCCAAAGCATCGATACAGAAACAGCGCCCCGCCGGGTTTTGCCCGGCGGGGCGCTGCGCTTTGCAAGGGTTATTCGATGGTGATGGACCAGGCGAAGGTCTTTTGCGCGCCGGGGGCCAGCGTTTCGCGCTTGGCCGGCTCATTGACCGAGTTGGCCCAGCCGTTCCACGGCTCCATGCAGACAAAGCGCTCGGCGTCCTGCTGCCACAGCACACCGTTGCCAAAGCAGCTTTCGTCAAAAGCGACGGTGACCTTGTGGCCGTTGCCGGAATCGGTAAAGACCATGGGGCTCTGCACGCCGGTGAGCAGGCGGATGGAATCGGCGCTGCCGGGCTTGCGCGTGAGGGTGATCTGCGCCGGGGCGGTGGGCTGCGGGCCCTTGGCGTCCTGCGAGCAGGTGGCGGCCCGGATGTCAAAGCGGACGTTGTCAAGATCGCTGGCCGCGAAATACGGGTGGAAGCCGACGTTGAACGGCATATCGGCGTCGCCATGGTTGGCGACGGTCAGCGCCAGCGTTGCGGTGTTGCCCGCAAGGGTATAGCGCATCGTCAGCTCAAACTCAAACGGGTAGACGAACTTGGTCAGGCCGTTGGGGCGCAGCACCAGCTCGATGGCGTCGTCGGACGCCGTCTTGACCTGCCATGGCACAAGATCGGCCAGGCCGTGGATCTCGATGGGGTAGTCGCCGCCGGCAAAATGGTGGACGCCGCCGTCCGGCTTGCCGCAGTTGGGGAACAGGATGGGGATGCCGCAGCGCGGGCGGTCGGTGGACTCGAAGTTTTTGTCGCGCAGCCACAGGTACTCCTGCCCGTCTTTGGTAAAGGAGGTCGCCATGCCGCCTTTTTCCGGCGTGACAGTCAGCGCGTAGGCGCCGTCGGTCAGCGTCAGCGTGGCGTAGCGCGCGCCGTATTTCTCGTAGGTACCGGTCTGGATCGTAGACATACAAAACACCTCGTTTCAAAAAATCGCCGCGGGCGGCCTGCGCCCTTGTTTACCCCCAGTATATCACAAAACGACGCCGTCTTTAAAGATGGAAATTTCGCGGAAGCCTTTGCGCTCGGCGCAAGTCTGTTTACCGCTGGCGACTTCCAGCACCAGGTCATACAGGTCGGCGCCCGCTTCGTCCAGCGTGCGCTGCCCGTCGGCCACGACGCCGGCGTTGAAATCGATCCAGTTGGCTTTTTTGGCGGCCAGCTGGCTGTTGGTGGCGATCTTGAGCGTGGGGGCCGGCGCGCCGAACGGCGTGCCGCGCCCGGTCGAGAAGAGGATCAGGTGCGCGCCCGCGGCCGTCAGCGCCGTGGCCGAGACGAGGTCGTTGCCGGGGCCGTACAGCATGTTGAGCCCCCTGGTGACGACGGGGTCGCCGTAGCCGATGACGTCCATGATGGGCGCGCTGCCGCCCTTTTGCACGCAGCCGCAGGATTTATCTTCCAGCGTGGTGATGCCGCCCTGCTTGTTGCCGGGGCTGGGGTTGTCGTAGACGACCTCGTTGTGGCGGATGAAGTAGTCCTTGAAGCCGTTGATCATGGCGACGGCTTTTTGGAACACTTGCTCGTTCTGGCAGCGGTCCATCAAAAAGCCCTCGGCGCCGAACATCTCGGGCACTTCGGTCAGCACGGTGGAACCGCCGCGCGCGCACAGCATATCGCTGAAACGCCCGATGGTGGGGTTGGCGGTGATGCCAGAAAGCCCGTCCGACCCGCCGCATTTCATGCCGACGACGAGCTCACTGGCGGGGATGGGCTCGCGCCGGAACTGTGCGGCGTAGCCGGCCAGTTCTTTGAGCAGCGCGCGCCCGGCGGCCAGTTCGTCCTCGACGTCCTGGCAGGTCAGGAACTTGACGCGGTCGGGGTCGTAATCGCCCAATTCGGCCAGAAACTGGTCGTGGGTCAGGTTCTCGCACCCCAGGCTCAGCACCAGCACGGCCCCGGCGTTGGGGTGGCGCACCAGCGCGGCCAGCAGCTTGCGGGTCTGCGCGTGGTCGTGGCCGGTCTGCGAGCAGCCGAACGGATGGGTAAAGGTGTACAGCCCGTCGATGGAACCGGTGACGAGGTCCTGGTTGTCCCGCACCAGGGCTTTGGCGCAGTCGTTGACGCAGCCGACGGTGGGGATGATCCAGATCTCGTTGCGGATGGCGGCGCGGCCGTCCTTGCGGCGGTAGCCCAGGAACGTCTCGGGCGGGACGGGCGCCAGCGGGTGGACGTTGGGGTGGTAGGTATACTCGATCTCGCCCGAAAGGTTGGTGTGCACGTTGTGGGTGTGCATCCAGGCGCCGGGCGCGGCGTCGGCCGTGGCATACCCGATGGGGAAGCCGTATTTGATAACGTTTTCGCCCTTATGGATGGGCGCAATGGCCATTTTGTGGCCCTGGGGGATATCCTCGGCGGCGGTGACCGTCGTGCTGCCGGCCGGCACGGCCGTGCCCTTGGCGATGGGGTGCAGCGCGACGACGACGTTGTCGCCGGGGTGGATCTGGATGGCAAGCGGCATAGGGATTCTCCTTTGCTGTGTAAATCGAAAAAAGGGTCAGAGGACGGTATCCGCCCCACGGACTGCCAAAAAAGTCAAAACCTGTCGCCGACGGCGGACATGTGCCGACGGCGGCGACACCGACAGGGAAATTTTGCGGCAAATCGTGTGCGAGGCCCCACAGGCCGAGTGCGCAATTTGCCGTAAAATTTTGTCGAAGGCTGCAAAGCCGAGCGCCGCCTGCGGCGGATGCAGCGAGGCGGAGCAGGGGCAGCGGTCGCAGAGCGCAAGCGCCATACTTGGCGCGCGGCGCGATGCGGAACCGCAACCCGGCCTTTCCAAAGGGGGAAATAGCCGCGTTAGGCAATTGCCGTGGGCGACTGTTGCCCCTTTTGAGCGTGTCGAGTCACCTCGACACGCCAAAGGGCCGGAGGGCGTCCCCCGGCCCCGGATGGGGTTTGTCTTACAGGCAGGAAGCGTAGGCGGCCAGCGCGCCCTGCGCGCGGATCATGGCCAGGTTGTTGACCGTGGCGTCCTCAAAGCCGGGGATCTGGGTGAGGTCGCGGCCCCACATCTGCTCGTTGGTCATGACGGCGTGCACCAGTGCGGGGATGTCGTCGTCCTTGTGGGCGTAGTAGAACTCCAGCACCCAGCGGTCGTCGCTGACGGTGTAGGTGTTGCCCTTGGCGCGCTTGCAGACCAGCCCGGCGTCGGTGAGCTCCTGCACGTCGTTGCTGTAGAACGCGATGTAGGCGGCAAAGCTCATGGTCAGGCAGGCGGGCAGCGTGCCGTTTTGCTCGATGTATTCGAGGAAGGACGGCATGTTGCGCGCGCGCCACTTGGAGGTGGAGTTGAGCGAGATGCTCATGAGCTCGTGGTTGACGAAGGGGTTGTTGAAGCGGTCCTGCACGGCGGCGGCAAATTTCTTGCAGTCCTCTTTGTCCAGCGGCAGGATGGGCACGACCTCGTCCAGCAGCATCTTGTTCATGTATTTCAGGATGGTGTCGTCGTGCATGCAGTCGCGCACGATGTCAAACCCGGCCAGGTAGGCGCCCAGCACAAAGCCGGTGTGCGCGCCATTGAGGATGCGCACCTTGCGCTTTTTGTAGGGGCTCATGTCGGGCGTGACAAAGACGTGATCCTCCAGCCCCGCTTTGCGGAACGGCAGCACGTCGTTGAGCTTGGGGTCGCCCTCGATGACCCAGACGCCGAATACCTCGCCCACGTCGGTCAGCGGGTCGGCGTAGCCGTTCTTTTCTTCCAGTTCCGCCACTTCTTTGGGGTCGCGGATGCGGCCGGGCACGATGCGGTCGACCAGCGAGCCGCAGAAGGTGCAGTCCTCGTTGACGTACTTTTTAAAGCCGTCCTCAAGGCCCCACTGGTCGATGTACTGGTTGACGCACTTGAGCAGCTGCTTGCCGTTGTCGTCGATGAGCTCGCACGCCAGCATCAGGATGCCCGGCTTGCCGGCCTGGTAGCGGTGGTAGAGCACTTGGGTCAGCTTGGCGGGGAAGCTGGACGGCGGGCAGTCGCCCTGCTGGCAGGCGGGGTCGTAGACGATGCCGGCCTCGGTGGTGTTGGAGACGATGATCTCGAGCTCGTCGCTGGCGGCGACTTCCATCATGGCCTCATAATCTTCTTTTTCATACGGGTTCAGGCAGCGCGACACGCTGGAGATCACGCGCTTGTCGTCCACCTTGCGGCCGTTCTCGCTGCCGCGCAGGTACAGCGTGTACAGGCCGTCCTGCGCGTTGATCATCTTGGCCAGGCCGGGGGCGATGGGCTGCACCAGCACGCATTTTCCGTTCCAGCCCGCTTTCTCGTTGGCCAGGTCGAACCAGTAGTCCACAAAGGCGCGCAGGAAGTTGCCCTCGCCAAATTGCAGGACCTTTTCCGGCGCATGTTCCAGGATATAGCCGTCGTAGCCGGACTGTTTGAGGACGGGGTAGTTCAAGGTTTCCATATACGCTTGTCTCCTTCTTTTTTTGTTGCGTTTGCGCGGGCGCGGCCGCCGTGGCTGCGCCGAACTTTCATTGTTATTGTAGGTTTTTTCGCGTTTTCCGTCAAGGCAGTTTCCATGCCGAAGGAACATATCTTGCGCAGATGCGCCGGACTTTTTCGCTTTCCACATCTTGCACAAGAAAACGCCTTTATTTTTGGTGGATATTTCAATTTTTCCGCAATTTTTGCAACTTGTTGCCATCCGGCACATTATGTATAATAGTAGCAGAGTATGCGTTATTCACACGCGCGCACAGCGCAAAGTATGCGCTGTGCGCCCGGCGGGTACGCAGCCCGGTATCCCTGTTCCGGCTACCGATCTTTTATAGTTAAGGAGCGCCTGCACATGAAAGCATTTATGGACAAAAACTTTTTGCTGGACACCCCCACCGCGCAGCATCTGTACCACGATTACTCGGCCAAGCTGCCCATCATCGACTACCACTGCCACATCCCCCCGCAGGAGATCTATGAGGACCGCCGCTTTGAGAACATCGCCCAGGTATGGCTGGGCGGCCACCAGGTGCTGGCCGACGGCAGCGACTACTATTTTGGCGACCACTACAAGTGGCGCGTGATGCGCTCCAACGGCGTGCCGGAGGAATACATCACCGGCGACAAACCCGACCGCGAGCGCTTCCAGAAATTTGCCGAGGCGCTGGAGATGTGCATCGGCAACCCGATGTACACCTGGTGCCACCTGGAGCTGAAGAAATACTTCGGCTATGAGGGCGTGCTCAACGGCGAGACCGCGCAGCAGGTCTGGGACCTGTGCAATGAAAAACTGCAGAACGACCCCAAGCTGACGGTGCGCGGCCTGATCGAGCAGAGCAACGTCGCCATGGTGGGCACCACCGACGACCCCGTCGACAGCCTGGAATGGCACCAGAAGATCAAAGACGACCCCACGGTCAAGGTCACGGTCGCGCCGTCCTTCCGCCCCGACAAGGCGCTGAACATCCGCAAGCCCGGCTTTGCCGAGTATATTCATAAGCTGGAAGAAGTCGTCGGCCGCAAGTTCGCCTGCGCCGACTGCGTCGTCAAAGCGCTGGACGAGCGCCTGCAGTTCTTTGTGCAGATGGGGTGCCGTGCCTCGGACCACGGGCTGGACTACATCCCCTACGTGCCCACCGATGTGGACAAGGCGACGGCCGCCTTTAAAAAGGCGATGGCCGGCGAGGCGCTGAGCCAGGAGGAAGGCGACGCCTACACCACCTACGTGCTGCTGGCGCTGGGCCGCCTGTATAAAAAGTACGACGTCGTCATGCAGCTGCACTACAGCTGCCTGCGCAACGTCAACGAGAAGATGTACCAGAAACTCGGCCCCGACACCGGCTACGACATGATCGCCGTGACCGACTGCAGCGCCACCATCAGCAGCCTGCTGAGCGCCCTGACCGCCACCGGCGAATGCCCCAAGGTCATTTTGTACAGCCTGAACCCCTCGGACTTCGACATGCTGGGCACGCTGATGGGCGCGTTCCAGGACGACGAAGTGCCCGGCAAGATCCAGCTGGGCTCCGCCTGGTGGTTCTGCGATACCGACGACGGCATGTACCAGCAGATGAAGACGCTGGCGCGCCTGGGCCTGCTGGGCAACTTTATCGGCATGCTGACCGACAGCCGCAGCTTCCTGAGCTATACCCGCCACGAGCTGTTCCGCCGCCTGATGTGCAACCTCATCGGCAACTGGGTCGAAAACGGCCAGTACCCCAACGACGAGAAAGCGCTGCAAAAAATCGTCGAGGGCATCAGCTACTACAACGCCAAGCGGTATTTCCACCTGTAAGGCCCAAACCCAAAAAAGCGAAGGTCCCCGCGGGGACCTTCGCTTTTTTGTTGGTTCCTATTGCCGCTTACGGCCGCGGCCTGCCCGCTTTTTGCCGCCCGCCGGCGCCGGGTCCGTAAGGCTGGGCACCGCGCCCAGCCCCGCCTGCACGCGCTGCCAGATCGTCGCCAGCGCTTTGTTGGAGATCTGCTGGCCGACGATTTGGTGCACGACGGCCGCAAACAGGTCGCCGTCCACCTCGCGCCAGACGTGCCCGACGGCGTCGATGACCGCGCCCAGGGCCTTGTCTTTGCGTTTCAGGTATTCAGTCTCGGTCTCGCCGTAGGCAAAATACACGCGCGTTCTCCCCTTTGTTTCCTTTTATATAAGCGTCACATCTTGTGGTCGGCAAAGATCGGGTCGTCCTGCCACAGCACCACATGCCCGGCCGCCCGCGTCTTGTTCAAATCGATGATGCGCTGGTTGCTCGACCCGCGGAACCGCAGGCTGATGTCGTACCGGTCCTGCACAAAGTCGCCGTCCACCAGCACGTCGAGGTATTGCAGAAATTCGTCGGTGACCTCGCACCGACCGGGGCCGGGCTGCAGGATCTCTCGCTCGTAGTGGTTGCCGGTGTAGCACCAGATCGTCTTGTGCGGGAACAGCACCTTGACGTTTTTGACAAACGGCAGCAGCTCGCGCTGGTTTTCCGGCTCAAACGGCTCGCCGCCCAGCAGCGAAAGGCCGTTGATGTAGTCCGGCTCCAGGCTTTTCAGGATGGCGTTGCGCACCTCTTTGGTGAACGGCTCGCCGTAGGCGAAATCCCACGCGACAGCGTTGAAACAGTTGGGGCAGCGCCGCCGGCAGCCCGATACGAACAGGCTGGTGCGCACCCCCTCGCCGTTGGCGATGTCGCAGTATTTGATCGTTGCATAGTTCATGCCGCGTAAACTCCTCTTTTCTGCATACACTATATCTTGTGGTCGGGCGCTGCGCGTCCCCCAGAAACACCCCCAGTATACCAGCTTTGCGCCCCCGCCGCAAGCCCCGCCCGGGCAAGAGCCGGCGGATTTTTAACGCTGCATCGTCCGGTTGTGAGATTCCACCCAAAATCACCAAAAAAGCAGCGGGATTTTCGTCACTATTTTTTTGCGCGTTGAGACGAAGAAAACGGTATATTTTGAGGAAATCGAACAAATATACACAATATGTTGTGGTTTGTTCTATTGACTTTTGGGCCCGCGGGCGATAGAATAAGTATGCTCGCCAGTCGAGCGTATACGGTACGAAATAAATTGCGGATTTTATACACTTTGTTGTAAACCGTATAGACACCCTGTTCAGTTGAGGAGAAGCACCATGAAGATCATCAAGCGCAACGGCAGCGAGGCCGTGTTCGACATCACCAAGATCATTGCGGCTGTGACCAAGGCCAACAACGTTGTGCCCGAAAGCCAGCGCTTGACGAAACACCAGGTCATCGAGATCTCGGACCAGGTGCAGGCCGACTGCCTGGGCCGCGGCCATGCCATGAACGTCGAGGAGATCCAGGACCTGGTCGAGGACGCCATCATGGCCACCGGCGCCTACGAGGTCGCCCGCAAATACATCACCTACCGCTATGTGCAGGGCCTCAAGCGCACGCGCAACACCACCGACGACCGCATCCTGGCGCTGATCGAGTGCAACAACGAGGAAGTCAAGCAGGAAAACTCCAACAAGAACCCCACCGTCAACTCGGTCCAGCGCGACTATATGGCGGGCGAGGTCAGCAAAGACCTGACGATGCGCATGCTGCTGCCCCCGGAGGTCGTCAAAGCGCACGAGGAAGGCATCATCCACTTCCATGACGCCGACTACTATGCCCAGCACATGCACAACTGCGACCTTGTCAACCTCGACGACATGCTGCAAAACGGCACCGTCATCTCGGGCACGCTGATCGAGAAGCCGCATTCCTTCTCGACCGCGTGCAACATCGCCACGCAGATCATCGCGCAGGTCGCGTCCAACCAGTACGGCGGGCAGAGCATCAGCCTGACCCACCTGGCCCCCTTTGTGGACGTCAGCCGCCAGAAGATCCGCCGCGACGTCGAGGCCGAGATGAAAGAGCTGGGCATCGACCCCGGCGAGGAGAAACTCTCCCAGATCGTGGAGGCCCGCCTGCGCGAGGAGATCAAGCGCGGCGTGCAGACCATCCAGTACCAGGTCGTCACGCTGATGACCACCAACGGCCAGGCGCCGTTCATCACGGTGTTCATGTACCTGGGCGAGGCCGGCGACGACCAGCGCCTGAAGTCTGACCTGGCCATCATCATTGAGGAGATGCTGCGCCAGCGCTACCAGGGCGTCAAGAACGAGGCCGGCGTCTGGATCACCCCTGCCTTCCCCAAGCTGATCTACGTGCTGGAGGAGGACAACGTCCGCGAGGGCACGCCCTACTTCTACCTGACCAAGCTGGCCGCCAAGTGCACGGCCAAGCGCATGGTGCCCGACTATATCAGCGAAAAGAAGATGCGGGAGTACAAACTCTCCAAAGGCGAGACCGAGGGCCACGGCGACGTGTACACCTGCATGGGCTGCCGCAGCTTCCTGACGCCGGACCGCAGCGGTAACGGCTGGGACAACATCGCCAACGCCAAAAACTACGACGGCAAGCCCAAATACTACGGCCGCTTCAACCAGGGCGTCGTGACCATCAACCTGGTGGACGTGGCGCTGTCCAGCGGCGGCGACTTTGACAAGTTCTGGAAGATCTTTGACGAGCGCCTGGAGCTGTGCCACAAGGCCCTGATGTGCCGCCACAACCGCCTGAAAGGCACGCTGAGCGACGCCGCGCCCATCCTGTGGCAGTACGGCGCGCTGGCCCGCCTGAAAAAGGGCGAGACCATCGACAAGCTGCTGTACGGCGGCTACTCCACCATCAGCCTGGGGTACGCCGGCTTGTATGAGTGCTGCAAGTATATGACCGGCCGCAGCCACACCGACCCGGCCGCCAAGCCCTTTGCGCTGCAAGTCATGCAGCACATGAACGACGCCTGCGCGGGCTGGAAACAGCAGCACAACATCGACTTCAGCCTCTACGGCACGCCGCTGGAGTCCACGACCTACAAGTTTGCCAAATGCCTGCAGAAGCGTTTTGGCGTGATCGCCGGCATCACCGACAAGAACTATATCACCAACTCCTACCACGTGCATGTGGCCGAGCAGATCGACGCCTTCACCAAGCTCAAGTTTGAAAGCGATTTCCAGAAGCTCAGCCCCGGCGGCGCCATCAGCTATGTCGAGGTGCCCAACATGCAGGATAACCTCGAGGCCGTCATCAAGGTGATGCAGTTCATCTACGAAAACATCATGTACGCCGAGCTCAACACCAAGAGCGACTACTGCCAGGTGTGCGGCTACGACGGCGAGATCCAGATCGTCGAGGAGGACGGCAAGCTGGTGTGGGAGTGCCCCAAGTGCCACAACCGCGACCAGAACAAGCTCAACGTTGCCCGCCGTACCTGCGGCTACATCGGCACCCAGTTCTGGAACCAGGGCCGCACGCAGGAGATCAAGGACCGCGTGCTGCACCTGTAAGCGGAAAAATAACCGAAAAATTTTTTCTGGCGAATTTTCAAAAAAATGAACTTTATGAGCAAGTAAACTGAAAAATCGATTTTGCCTGAAAGTTCAAAATAATGAACAATAAGTTCTTCCGTTAGTTTGAGTTGCGATGAGGCAGCTATATTTCCGACAAGATTCATAAATAAATCGGCCGTCCCGCTTTGTTGGGACGGCCGATTTATTTTAAGCAGACTTTTCCTCTAAAAAGCGAGGTTTAATATTTTTGAAAAACCATGTGCCTTAACTATATTACAAAATTAGAGGAAATTTGTGATTTGCTGGATGGCATACGGCTTTGCATACTTTAAGCAAGAGTCGCTCACGAAAATGCATTCTGGCTCTTCCGGCTTTTTCCACATGGCTGGATAAACTCTGAGCTCTTTCACGGAATTGCCTAGCTGAAGAATGATTTTATCGTCACGTACGGAAACCCGAATGCCTGTTTTCTCAAGTATCTCTTTCAAAGGTATAAGCATCTGCACTTGGTCTGCAATGGGAGCCATAGTAGGACGTGTACCATCCTTTGCCCAGTGAAGAAGCTCCAACGCAGCATGCCGGTCAAGCAAGCCATGCAGATTCTGATTACGGTAATGCTTCAGGCAGTCGCGGCAAGCCGATTTACATGTACAGTTAGAAAGCATTGTATCAACTTGATGAAGAACTTCCGGCATGATTGATGCAACTCCCACGGCATATCCAGCACCGCTGGAGAGGTTGTCATAGATATACACATCAAGGAAAACATCTTGACCTTTCCGACGAACACGATATCCTGTCATCAATTCCGTAAATTCAATATCCATAATGCGGCTTATAACCAACCGAATTGCCTCGGCCAAAGATGTCCCGGCGCGAGCAAGCCATAGATTGTCTTTTCGCTCGGTTTCTACCTGTTGGGGGTCAATGTAAATCTCCAAGACAAGCATATCCGTAATAAAGTCATAGCCCAGATTTACTTGTTTGGTATTGGTATGCCGACACCGATTACTGCGGATATACTTAGATATATACGGACGATTCACTTCGTTTAGCGTGTCCACCCCATCACCAGGCATGGCTGCGCCGCAATCGCAACAGACCGTGAATCCTTTTCCTTCGATACCCTTGTTTATCATAATAATTCGTTGATTGGTTCGTGAAGCCATACGGACATTCTTACAGCCTGCAATTTCGGCCATCGTTTCTGATTCAGGCAAAGTGGAATAAAGCGGCTGCTGAACGACGGTTCTTTCCTCTTCTAACAGCACTTCTGGAATTGCACGGCCATCCTTCGGAGCAAATCCCCAAGGACGCAACATGGGTTTCGTTTCCATAATGTTTTGGCTGCCACAGAAAGGGCAAGCCTTCATGTGGTCTTCCCTTAGCCCAAACCAACCACAGTCCTGACATTCTACAACCTCTTTGCAATAGTTTTCGTCATCAACGAAGGCCTTTGCAGGGCTGAGCAAGCATCCTTTTCTGCGTTCGCTGCCTGGATAGTAAAAACCACCAATTTGATAGGTAGCTTTATCAACGACAATCGCACGGCCAGGTGCATATTCGCCTATAGCAATGTCTAGGCCACGTTCCACTTGGTAAAGTTGTTTGCCCTCTTGGTTCGAAATATAGGTACTAACAACATTTTTAGGGAACGAGTATGTCGGTATGATTCCTTCCTCATAGAGCGCGTCTAACAGCGATTTGCTTTTCGTTGTCACGCCATCCGGAACCTGATAAAGTTCTGGGTGCGCCTCCTTTTTCAATTTCAGTTTTTGAAGCTCGTCTATCAAAGTTTCCTTGAATTGACAGCTTCCGTGGTACGATGCGGGAATCAAGAAGCGGTCCACCATTTGAAACGACCGCAGGAAGTTCTGGAATGCTTCCAGTTTCTCATCCACAAATTCTGCTGCGCCCATGAGTTCGAGACTGCTTGCTTCTTGTTTCAAGAACTCTTGCAATGCAACCATACTCAGATGACGCTGTATAAGCTTTTCGCTGGAAATATCAATCCAAGGGCGACGAGGGTCGCCTTGGAGCATTGGTTCCGGGTTTTGAAAATAATATGTGTCATGCGGACCATTATCGCAGTAGGTGACAATAGTAGATAGGCTGGCACCCCGCCGTCCGGCACGGCCGGCACGCTGTTGATAGTTCTCACGCATCGGCGGAATGTTTCTTAGTCCAACAGCAACCAAGGAACCTATATCAATACCAACTTCCATCGTTGTTGTACTGCTTAAAATGTCAACGGGCGATTCATCTTTTCGAACCATATCCTGGAATCGAAGTTCATATTGCTCGGTTCTTGACCACATATCATTACTTTGGTCTTTATACGAAAGCTGTGCCGTATGTTCTTCTGTATCAATCACATAGATTGGGTTGTCGCTTATGGCCGAGATGGCAGGAACGCGCCAGAAATCCAAGGCATGAAGTTCTTCTTCTGTCATAGGATGGTCAATATCAGCTCCACAGTTCGGGCAGCCTCCCTTTAATGTGTAAGGGGTTACTGTTGAGCATTTTGGGCAACGATACCATTTGTGATTCAAGTCAAAGCAGGGTTTAACTTTCGTGAGGTCAATGTACCACTTGCTGAAATCTCCTTTTTCAAGAAAACGGCGTTGCAATATTCTTTTCCAAATGCTCTGTGTTTCTCCTTTTTTCTCCCACCCCATTTTCTTGCAAATCGTTGCGGGCATAGTCCAATCTTCTGAAAGGCCATATCCGCTTTCTCCATACCCTTTTCGAACGTTACTGCGGATATCATTGGAAATCGTCTGCCCCAATGCGACCTCATCACAGCAGTCATCAATCCACGCATTGAACACTTCCAGAAATTCTTCTTCCGAAACCTCTTGCCCCTCTTCTGCAAGCTCATCGACAGCGTCAAACATTGCCTCATCTGTAGGGGAAAGCCAGCACAAAGCGACAGAAGTAAGGGTATCATATGCACCGCAAAACATGCGGAGAAGCTGCTCTTTCATCTGGTCTGGCGCATTATCACCAATAGTCAGAGATGGGTGCCAGGGGCGTCCTGCACGTTGTCTGCGTTTGTAATCGCGAAGAATTTTTGCACAATCATTTACAACAAATTTGTTTCTGTCATCTCCGCTATACAGTTGCACTTGATGTAATGCGGCTTCCAGTACGAAGAATCCATAAATATCGTTCAGCGATTGTTCTTCAGTCACTTTTTGCATTCTGGCAATAGCGAGCACAGCCAGCTGGCGTGCTGCCGTCATGTCAGAAGCATTCGACATATCACGTGCAAGCCGTGCGGCACGCTGTCGGCTATCTGAAAACAGCAACACCTTCCGCCCTGCATTCGGCAAACGAGGATTGTCTTCTTTGCCCTTCACTGGTGGCTGAACATCAAATTGTGCCTTAATCAAATTGTAGAAAGACAGATTTCCCCGCGTAGCAAAGGAAGTCAGTTCAGAGCCAAGCATACGACGTTTGCAATGCGGGCATGTTGGAAATGTAATCGTGTCTGGATGGCCTTTTTCAGAATAGTCTGCATAATACAGTTTCAACACACCATCTTTTCCCGCCATTGAATCATCACGGAAGTTGATGAATCCGCTACGACTATCCAGATAGCATGGGCGGAGGGGATACTTTCCTCTGTTTTGGGGTACGAAGCCTTTTTCGGGAATGTACAAATGGATTTCTTTCAGGGTGCTTGTATCAATTACCTGACCAGAATATCTCCACAGATATGCACGGCCATAAGAATCCATTTCCGATTTCAGAACATACCCTTTTAGGAACAGCGCTCCGCACTTGCGGTCATTGTATAACTCATATACCGTACTGTGGCATATAGGGCACGTGTCTTCAGCATCCGAAAGGAAAATGTCTCCCAAAGTAATCTTCCCGTCTGTATGCGAATGAGGACACTGCGGGTTCGTACAGGCGTAAACTCCGTTGACTCCGCGAAACAGCATATGCATCCGGGTTGGGCAAAGGACCATCCCTTTCTTGTTCTTAGCGAGTGGTGCGATTGCCAGTAAAACACTGACGGCGTTCAATGCTTCCTGGTCATTCTGAACCGGGAAAATTTTCTTTGCCAAATTATGCAGCGACTCTGCATTTCCTCGACACTCCTTCAGGAGCAGTTGAAAAGGAACGTAATCTACCAAATGGTCATACAACCAGTAAGATACATCCTCTAAAGAGGCAAAAGGAGTAGGCGCACCAGGAAGCTCCGACCAGAATCGATTCAGTGCCGCAAGTTTTTGGTCACCATCAGCTTCAATTTCTTCAGGAGTTACTTGTTTGAATTTGATAAATGGAATGTCCGTTCCCTGTCCGGCTGCGATTGTTTCTCTTTCGCCCGTCAAATAGGTAAACGTATAATTATCTGCGCCAGTCAACGCCTGAGCAAATTCATGAACGGCCATTCTGTCTTCATCGGTCTTGTTTGGCATACTGGCTGTTGTCAGGATAAACTGTACTCGGTCTCGTCCGATTCCCAACCGATGAAACAGCCGTCGAATCAAGAGCGCCACTTCACCGCCGGAAGAACCGCGATACATATGCGCTTCATCAATAACAAACAGAAGTTTGTTTTCCGGTGCTGAGTCCAACCACTTTTTCGTATCGTCCCATATTTTCTTTTCTCTCGGACGAAAAAGCATATATTCCAACATGGAATAGTTGGTAATAAGAATATCCGGGCAGCATCCCTGCATTTCAAATCGTGTAATCAGCTCGGCATCCTCACTGTTGGGGATATGTCTACTTTCCCGCAAGTCATCGATAAAAGAAGCCATATCTTCTTTGGCGGGAATGCGACCTTCTTTGAGAAGGGTCTGATAGAATTTTTCTTGGTCTTCCGTATCCGGTTTCGTCATGCGAGATAAAGTTTTTGCCAACTCCTTATCCGTTCCGGAGAAGGTTGTATTCCCGGGATATGGAGTGCGCCCGGTGTACATACCAAACTGGGGACGCCTTGCGTTATTGCCCGCAGTCTCCCGGAAAATCTGTACAAATTTATGGTTCGGGTCTCCAATCAAACGGCGTAATCGGCCGATTTGGTCCGAAACTAATGCATTCATAGGATACATAATAAGAACGCGCACGCCTCTCTGTGACCAAGAGATGGGGGATTCTTTCGCTTCCCGAGTCAATTTTGCCAAAATCGGCCACATAAAGCATTCGGTTTTACCGGAACCCGTTCCAGTTGCGACAAACAAATCTTTGCCCTGTACTGCCGTTTCCAGAGCATCAATCTGGTGTTTGAATGGTGATGTGTATACGCCAAGATTGGCGTCCGCCAATTTCTCGAAAAAGGAGCGCATCCAGGCAGGAATATTGGCAGCCTGTAAGCCATGTTCTACCGTAACATAGGCTGGCGATGATTCGATATAGGGCTGTTGATAGAGAACCCCTTCCTCATCCAAACGAGAAGAAATAGCCGACAGTAAAAGGGGAGATTTTCCAAAGAACTGTGATTTGATATAATTCTCCAACTCACTTTTTAGATAACTGTGAACTTCATATGCACCTTTTGCCATCAGGCTTCCTCCTCAAAGAAATACCCAAGAGATTCCATAACGGATTTGAACGACCGATATACAGGTGTTGCCATCTGTCGTGTGACACGCTGTGAAAATGCATTTAAGGTTAAATTCGGCATTGGCCAGGAATATAACTTGAAAAAGTTTTCTTCCATAGGAGGCAGCAAATAAGGAAAAGAAACGGTCATCAAGTTTATATCTCCCGAACAGCGTACCGGTTGCAACAAACGGTTTGACATCAGAATACCATTGGCCAGCGCCAACCATTCAGGAATACTTGTTTGGCCGTTATTGGGATTTGTCTGCCATATTTGAAGTTGGCTCCATTGCCATTCATTGGAAGATTTTCTGTACAGATAATAATTGTAGCTGACTGCCTGCGGAACTCGCATTAGTCCAAACGCTATATCTTCATTTGGCTTTTGCGACCAGTACCCGACTTTTTTCTGGTTCTGCATAGTGAGAAATTCTGAATCTTCCGGGAAGTCCGCGTTTTTCCAATTGGCATCTGCTGCGCATTCTGCCACAAGGTCCATCAAAGGACGGTGAAGTTGAAACATCTCCTGCACAGAATGATAATAGCGTTGTGTACTGACTGGATTTATCGAATATTCCCCTAAACCACTCATAGGGTGTGCAGACAATGGGGTGCATCCCCGAAGAAAAATTGTCTTACCATCGGACGCAGAAGAGCTAACCGCTGGTGCGAGATGGTTCTTTTTGTGATAGAATGCGCCAGCATTCAAATAGATACTGTACAGCTCATCGCGGAGCAATGCAGAATCGCCAAGGTAATCGGCGGTCGCTCCGAGAATTTGTAAGTAATATGGTTGCCTCTCGGCTATTGATGCGGAAAAGTGCTGAACAGAAGGCTGGTCATCTTCCTCATCCCAGACAGATGCCAGCGCCAGCTTGCCCAATGCACTGTAAATCAATCTACGCCGCCAGGCATCAACATCTTCTTTCGTCCCACGTAAAATAGACAAATCTTTTGCCAGGCTGGAAAAAATATCTTCAAACGGCACGATTATTCTTCCTCATAGTCAAAAAAGTGGTAAATATGGGATTTGACTTCTGTGGGGACAGCGTTGGACTCTTGAATTCGTTTGCAAAACTGCTCTCCCTTACGGGTAACCGCAGCATAAGGAAGTAAGGTGTATTCAAAGGCCGCTGTGGCATTATTCATATCATCAGCTTCCGCCATCACAGCCACATCCGAAAGGATGCCCTGTATCTTTTTCTGCATCATGGAACTGATTTTCAGAGAATCCAGCCAGTCCCTACGCAGTCCAGGTTTGGTAGACGGCTCGAACGCTTTCCCATCAGGAGCCAAGATTGTCCCCGTAGCATCTGCTATTTCAGCCTGATGTTCTACAAAATCCGTTGTGAATACTGGAATAAGATATTGGAAAAGACTTTCCGGTTCAATCGACAAATCTTCCGTATAGGGGTGGCAGAAAATGATTTGTTTGCGACTTGTTGCCATATCCCGAAGCAAATTTTGGAGCCAATCCCCGCAGAAAGGATTTCGAACAAGAAGAATGCCTTCTCCTTGCATGGCTTCAGTGCTGGCCTTTTCGTTGTAATCTTCTGTGCAAACCAGGACGTCTGCATACCGACCATAAATGGTGGCAGAGAGCGTTTGCGCAATTTCTTCTGAATTTAGGCCTGCCAGCAATAGCGATTGGTGTCTCAGGTGAGTTGCATAAAGAAATCTCGCCATATGTAGATGGTGTGAACGCTCTTTTGTAATTCCTGCGCACGAAGATAGGTTATCCGCAAGTTCAGCGATTACAATATTGTAATCATCGACCAAATCTACAACTTCTTCATCCAACCTGTCACCATGAAGGATGGTAGCTGATTTAGGGCTATTGTTTGTTCCATTCGCGGAGATAGGCATATACAGAGACATCTCTGCCAAAAACTCAGCTACATTGGCTTTTGTGCTTGCAAGTTTGTCCTGAACAAGACGGTAGCTATCCTGAGCAATACGTTCATTCTCCTGTATAGTCTCTTGAAGCTCTGCCAGATGTTTTTTTGCTTGTTCAATCTGATGCTTTGTTTCGTCAAGAGTGCGAGTGTAGTTTTTCTGGTCCTGCCTTACTTGTTGAAGTTCTTTATTGGCTTGTTCTATTTTTTCTTTGGCTTCCTGCTTCCATCGCTCATCTACTTGCTGCGTATATTTGGTACGCAACGTATCATTTGCTTCAATGAGCTTTGAAAGAATGTCTGTATCTATTTCAGTCCCGTCCAAGTATTCATTTGCGTTTGCAATAAAGTCTTCAACATATTTTTGTGCCACTTCGACCGAACAGCCAATATCGTCGGCGATTTCTTGGTATAAATCTTTTCCGGTGACATTTTGCAGGAACGCCTTGAATAGCCTTAACTCGTTATTAGTACGTGCCGTAAAATCCCGGAATGAAGACCAGCTCATTTTCTGGTTGGTAAGAATCCGGCTTTTGACAATCTCCAATGCGTCCTTGGCGAGAATCGTTCCATCGGGAACTCCGGGATTCATCTTTCTCAGGAACGTGTAGCTTGGAAGCTCCGGATATTTGCGGAGCTCTTGGATTGTGACGATATCTTTCTTGCCAAGATTGTAATACGGCAGTTTTGAAACAGATAACTTTAGCCGATATGTTCCATTTTGGCACTCCATATCCATAGATTGGCAAAGTAGGCCCAGCCCCATACCCGTAGCCGATGGAACCAATGTATATATAACATCATAGCTTGTACTTCCGTCCGGAACTCCTTCATGAAGCATGTCTATTGCCTGCTTTGCCGTACTGGCATGAAGAGGAATTACCAGTATGGGAGTTTGGCTAAGTAAGGTTACACTTGTCTTGATTTTGTCCGGTCTATCCGGGTCCGGTGCATCAGACCACGCAAATACGGCAAGCTCGCCTTTTTCAAAATACTGCCTTACCTTATGTGGAAGTGCATATCGCTTTGAAAAAGCATATTTTTGCTCGTTTGCGTTTTCTTGCTCATCATCATCATCAAACTGGCATTCGCATAGTTTTTCGTCGGCTATGTCAGCAACACGTGTCCATTGCCTCCACCATTCTGTACTATCATTTTTTACGCACAAGGAAACCGCTTCGAAATAGGGCGTGTCCTGATTAAACTCATCCATTTCAACATCCTCGCCTTCACTTATGATTCGCAAAATAGTCAATAAGATAACGGTATGCCTCTGTCGGCATTTTGCCATTGCGGACACAAACATACAGCTCTTGTTTGAGTTCCGAGTTCATGGGAATATGATTTATCACATTTCCTATGGTGTGTTTGACCGGAGTGTACCTCATTGTCGGTTGCCGAAGTAATTGCAAAAATTGGGCGACAAACGGAGTATCTTGCCCTTGATATGGCCGCCTAAAGGAAATGATTCTGACTATGTCATTGCCTTGAAAAAGCTTGATGGTTTCGCCGAAAGACACCTCTACGGTTTTTAGCTCTTCAGATTTGATGACTTGGATGTCATGCACTTTGTTTCCGCGCGTAACGATAATTTTTCCATCAAATGGAGCTAAAATCCTGAGAAAGCCTTTTGCAGGTAATTTGGTATAGTCGGATTCAGTCAATGGGGTCCCATTGCCATCGGAAATTATTACTACAGGTTCTGTATTATCCTTAGCAATAATACCTTTCCATAGCATAGTATGGTTGCTCTGACTCCGCTGTCCATCATGATAGTGAACCGCAGCCATTTGCTGAAAGCCGTTTGATTCAACACAGAAATAGCCATTTCGCTGTTGGGGTAACTGTTGACCAGTGGGGAAAAGCAACAATTGGAGAGTCAAGTTTCCGTTATGTGCTACATATATGGTACTGCTATTGTGGAATTCCGTTCCCTGCACATTAACAGTCGGAGGCCACAAAAGAGTCAATGACACCTTCTTTTTTACAAGGTGCATATGTAGTAGTAAAAAATAGCGAACAGTGTCCGAAGAAAAAGTTGTTGCCCTGATTTTGTAGACACGCCAGATTTTTCCGCTTATTGAGCTTCTCGCCACTTCAGAACAATAAAGGCTGCCACAATATGGAGGCATGGAATCAGTCAATAGGTAATAGTCGTGCTCCTCGACGACTTCGTCTCCAGGATATAGCATTTTCCCGCCGATACTATCAAACAAGGCTCCATCAGGGTTGACTCCAGGAAGGTTTTCAGGCCAGTAAGCGGCTCGGAAACCTTTTGTTCGAATGGTATACTGGTTGTTTATATCTTGGCCTAAATTCAACCAGGTAAGACCCTTATCAGCCATTCGTTCGGCCAGAAAAAATTGATGTGGCTCTGGCTCTTTTCCGACAATTATCACTTGAGCATCCGCATCAGGTGTATCAATTTTGGGAATACCGATAGCGAGCGTAAAACTTTGCCCAAGAGAGCCAAAAACGATTTTAAGGGGTAAAAGATAACGGCTTGCTTGCAATAGCGGATACCCGCTTGAACGAAGCACTCGTTCTTTACAATTCTTGTTTTCTTCTCCTCTACTGTGCATAAAGTAGCGTTTACCTCTACTCGGGTTGGCAAACGGCACATATTGCCCACAGAGTTCACACATAAAAACTCGGTCACTCGCGGATACTGTTTGCCGCGGAAAAAGGTCGGATGCTTCTTCCACAGTAATATGCCGCCATCCAAGTTCTGCATCCCGTATACTTACATGTGTCAAGGAAGCTTCATGTTCTCGCACTATATCCACCTTTTTTCCCGCTTTTTATCTTTTACCAGCACAAGGAAGGGAGCAATGGACATCAAATGACTTATAACTCATACTCGTAAAAATGAAGCCCTTCAACATCTGTTATATCTTCGCCAGGATAGAATACATATTGGCGCCCGTCGGACTGGTAGTGTGGCAGTTTCTCGTCTGGAAATTTGTACGAGTAGATGGCATGCAGAGTATACCCGTAAAAGCTTTCAACGAATTCTTGAAGCGCCTCCAGGACATCCTCTTGCGAAATGTAACTTGCGATGGCAATGGGTTCGGCCAGCATAAGGACATTGCGGTTCGTTGGCGAAGTGTATTCCCGTTTCAAAATGGAGCGGGTCATCTCGTCGGTCAATGGGTCGCTTTGTACGCGCCGGATGACTTCCGGGCAAAATTCAGATAAGACGTCCGCGAAATAGATTGTGCCGTGAATAAAGCCGACTTCATTTTCCGTTTCTGCGTCGTACATGGTCAAGGAAATCTGTTCTTCAAAACGATTTCCTCTGGACAGCTCTACTTGACGTTCCATAGCTTTGTCGCCGGTCGTGCGAGAAATACACAATTCGTTCTTCATGGTAAATAGCCCTCCATTTGGCAATCCGTGTGTCAGTAACCAATCACATCTTTTTCAACCTGCTGAATCACAGCGGCAGGTATCATGCCGGTGTTCAGCAACCAGATTTGGTTCAGTCGTGGGTTTGCGATACCAATGTTTTGAATGGTCTGAAAACATTCGTTCCAAGAATGTTTGCCCATGATGTAATACATCAGGACCTGTAAGGTATCTTTTGGTTTGGGTGGGCTTTTTGACGTCTTGATGTCCCATAAAGTATCTCTGGTCAAAAAGTCACCGTCACCGCAACTGACGATATCGGTATAACCTCCTTCCATCGTAAATGCGACGGCTGTTACAGGTCCGTATTCTGCGAAAAAACGCACCATACGGGTCACCATCAGCCGGATGTTGAAAAGTGTACTATGGTTGGGCTCCGGCTCGGATATAGTCGGAGGAACGGCTTGAGATGAACGAGCATACGAGTCATAGCTGGCCAACTTGCAGGCGGCACACAGCGAAACGTCGTCCAGCCCTTTAATTTGGCCAACGAGTTCTTCGCCGCGCTGCGGTCGCCCGGCCAGAGCAGTGCCAAGCAACGAAACGAGAAAGGCGTCTTTTGCCGTTATTGGTCCGGAAACAAAACGGCTCATGTAATCGACCGTTTGGCCGACAATGCTGGCATGAACGTTTTCGTCTTCCTTTAGGGCAAAGTTGTCCTGCATGGCGCGGGGAGTAAACGACCTCAAGGGCAGATACCCGCCGCGAGGCTGTGCCACCGTTTTAGCCCGTTTAGAAACCGAATATGCGTACATAATTGATTACTCTTTACGCAAATCGTTGTACAAAACTTCTGCCATTGCAGTCATGATGGCCCGATACTTTGCGGCGTCAGTGAACAGGGACTGATAGGCTTGGTCGTTTTCCATATAAGAGGTCTGGGCCGTCTCCCCAAAGATTTTGGGGAAAACATTTTTTTCAAAAATCTGCCGCCCATCCTGACGTGCAGATTTCTTCAGCTTTTGGTCCTGACTCATTTTCCGGCGCAGAGTATCCATCATCACGCGGTCACCTTCAGTGAATTCGCCCTTATAATATTCATTGACTTTCTCAATGATTTTCTCCAACGGGCTCTTCCGTTCCTGACCACCGCCAGCACCTTTCTTTGTTCCTGGCTTCAATTCACTTGAATGCTCTTCCAGCTCAATGGAACCTTCATACGTTTTCTCCAGACGATAATACTCCAAACGTACTCGGTCACCAAGTTTCCAAATCTGTTTGGGGTCATCAGGAAGGAGATGTGCTAAATACGAGCAAAGAACATATTCTTTGTGCAACTCTTTATCGAAGATGCGCACAATCTGGCTGATATAGTTATACCATTTCACGAATTTTCGGATGGTACGACGGAACTCATACCGCTGGTCGGCATTCAAAGTATTATAGACATCGGCCGCCGGTTTAAGGGCATTGGTTACTTGAGCCTGAACACTATCCGTTTTCTTTGCATTAGGGTCAAAGTAAATCTTTGCCACCAACTCTACATCAGACGGACCATAGACCTTGTAGTTGCGCAATTCATCTCGGATTTTGTAAATCTGGTCAACATTGATTTCCTCTGCCAAGATGGTCTCCTGATAATATGGCTGGAAGGCCGCCTGGATTTCCTCGGCAGTGTTTACGAAATCTAAAATATAGGTATCGGTTTTCCCCGGGCAAGTTCGATTCAAGCGGCTAAGAGTCTGCACAGCTTTTACATCACGCAATTTTTTATCCACAATCATAGTGTGGAGCAGCGGTTCGTCAAAGCCAGTTTGGAATTTTTCGGCAACCACCAGAATATTCCCCTCATAATGGAATACGTTCTGCGTCTGGTTGATACTCACATGGTTGCCGTTGCGGTCCACGTTCATGCTATTTTCCGTGTACTCAATTCCGGTGGGGTCGTCTGGGTCAGTCACAGAGCCAGAAAACGCAATCATCACTTCCAAGTCATCGTAATGATTGGATTCAATATACCGGCGGATTTCCTGAACGTAACGTACTGCGGCCAAACGGGAGGCAGTAACGACCATCATTTTCCCACGTCCACCAATTTTGTGACGTGTAATATCCCGGTAAGTCTCTACGATGATAGCGGCCTTCTGCTGCAAATTGTAGGGGTGCAGTTCTGAGTACCTGCGAATCAATTTAGTAGCCTGAGCAGAAGGCACATCGGGATTGTCGGGCGTGTTTTTGGCAATGCGGTAGCAGGTCTTGTAGGTCGTGTAATTGGCCAGAACATCCAGAATGAAGCCTTCTTCAATGGCCTGCCGCATGGAATATACATGGAATGGGCGGAAACGTCCATCCGGCATCGGAGTGCCGAAAATCTCCAAGGTTTTATCTTTGGGGGTAGCAGTGAAGGCAAAGAAGCTCAGGTTTTTGTGCTGTCCTTGAGCAATCATTTCTTCGACCAGCCTGTCATTCTCTTTTTCCAGTTCGTCTTCGGCCTTGCCTTCCAATTCGGCATATTCCTTTAATGCGTCAGAAGTATCAGCCAACGCCGTTTTCAACTTCATGGCACTGGTTCCGGTCTGGGAAGAGTGAGCTTCATCCACAATAACAGCGAAAGATTTCCCCTCAGTGCTTCCGACCTCTTTGTAAATCACTGGAAACTTTTGCAGAGTGGTGATAATAATACGGCGTCCATCCCGGATTGCCTGCAACAAATCCGTAGAGTTTTTCTTCTCGTCAATGTTGACGACACTTCCCAACGTGTGGTCAAAACCACTGACAGTGTTTTGCAGCTGAGAATCCAATACGGTACGGTCGGTGACGATAAAAACCGAGGTGAAAATCGGTTCGCTATCTTCATTGTGAAGGCTGGCCAACCGATAAGCCGTCCAGGCAATACTGTTAGACTTGCCGGAACCGGCGCTGTGTTGAATCAGATAATTGTGGCCAGGGCCGTTCTCTTTAACCTCAGCAATCAGCTTTCTTACCACGTCCAGCTGATGATAACGGGGAAAAATAACTTTCCGGGTAAGAATCTGCCGGGTGCTTCCATCTTTTTGCCGTACCTGCTCGCGGGCAACCTGATAGCTGATAAATTTCTGGATAATATCCAGCAGTTTATCTTTTTGCAGAACCTCCTTCCACAGATAAGAAGTCACGTAATCACCATCCGTGGTAGGCGGGTTGCCGGCACCGCCATCCTGGCCAGGTCCGTTGCTGCCTTGGTTAAATGGCAGGAAGTAAGTTTTCTCTCCATCCAGCTTGGTCGTAATCGCAGCATTGTACAGGTCTACGGCAAAGAAAGCAAGGATGCGGCGGTTCAGTTTGAAGCAGTCTTCCCGTGGGTCACGGTCGTTCATCCACTGCATCTTGGCATCGTCGATAGTCTGACCTGTCAATTGGTTCTTCAGTTCAAGCGCGATGACGGGAATGCCGTTGATGGCCAGCATCATATCCACACTGTTTTTGTTGTTGTAGGAATAGTGCCATTGCCGGATACACTGGCAGATATTCTGCTGATAGTTCTTGTTGGCGGTAGCGTTCAGCGCAGATTCAGGCTTGAAATAGCAGACACGGAATTCCATACCACGATAACGGAAACCATGCCGCAGCACAGAAATCAGGCCGTCAGCGTCAACGGCATCCTGAAATGCTTTATAGAATTTTTGCTGAGGCTCACTTTTGCACTGACGCAGAAAGCGCTGCCATGTAATAGGCTGCGTAGTCTGCACGAACTGCAAAAGCGTTTCCAAATCCAAGGCCATGCCTTTGCTGGCCTCGCTGCGATATCCCGCATCGGTCGCTTTCTGCCAACCGCCGGCTGGCGAAATCAGGAAGGACTCGATATCGGTTTCAAATTGCTTTTCGTTGTCTGGCATCATGGAACTCCTTTATCAAAATGCATTTTTCTTTTTTTTCATTTTTTAATGGAATCCATACTTTTGGCCGTTCAAGAGCTCCGCAAACCCAACACTTTTGTACACCAATTACATGATATTTGTGGAAGCGGTCCTTTTCATCGTAATAGCCCAAAATGATTTCATCAAAATCTTGATTATCTTTTGACAGTTCATCTTGATGAACAAAAAATTCCATATTAAATCGACATGAGCTCTTTTCAGGAACAACAACGGTATAGGCCCCGTTTTGCCCAAGCGTATACTTTTCTTTATTGCCTAAATGTTGTGATTGTGTAAAACTAGCAAGTTCTTTACCATCTCGATAAACATAAAGGTTTATATCACGTAAAATGCGCGTTGTTCCACATGTATTGGTGATTTCTAACCAGATAGGAATATGGAATGTCAGGTTCGTATCCTCTCCGGGAATGGGATAATACCCCCATGTTCTGTGGGCGCCAGACAGCGAATGTACAATTCTAACGTAAAGAGCTATGCGACCACTTTCTTGAATTCTTTTATAAATCAGATTCGATAACAGTGTGGCTGCCGAACCAACAACTGCACCAAGCAAAGCAGATATAGTTGGAATAAGCTGCTGTGCATATGACATCAAGAATTGTATGGTTTCATCCGACATGATTAGTCTCCTTCTTCACAATGTCGCAGTTATCATAGAGGGTATACGCATGAACCAAACGTTTCTTTGATTTTTTAGTAAACACTTTTATATGGGGTATGAAGTTGACGGCGTAAGTTTGCCTCTCTGATATAAGCCGGAATGTTTCCAATAAAATCTTTCCAATTTACAAGGCAAGCATAGCCATTTTCAATGTTTTTCTTAACAATATTGAAATGCTGCATGTAGTGGAAATAGTCATAGCTTCCATTTTGGTCTGGTAATATGACAAAAATCAGAGAATTACTATGGCTGGTTCTGTTACTCCTCGTAAATTCTTTCAGAGAATAAGAAATTTCGCGTGGAATCCATTGCATATTTTCATCTTTCCATGACTCTCGCATATTTGGGGAAATGAGAACAGCGGTGACCGAACTATCATAAATCCTGTCATATAACTTTGCTTGAATTGTGGATTCCGAGTACATGGACATATCATCGCCATCTTCTTCGCCCTTGTTGATGAACAACGTGTCCTGTGTTCCGAGATTTTGTAAAACGGTCACATAATTGCGAGCAGTTGTTTTTACAAAAATTTCAGATGGCCAGCCATATGGCTGATAAGCCCTACTACTATTTCCAATATATTGGACAGCTGCATCTGCATATTTATATGAGATAAACACTTTTTGTGCCACGCTACATCCTCCTTATAACTTAACGAAAAACACAAGTGCCAACAATAGCAAGAGCGCAACAAGGTAGAACAATCCCGTTGTGACAGAAATTAAGGCTTTCAAATATTGGCAGAGTCCCATATGAGATTTAGGAATTTTCATGTCATAGGGTTGAACCGACTCATTCGGGGTCAGGCCGGCAGCGACATTGTATAGATGACGATATCCGCGTTCCAGATACAGGTAATATGTATCCAGCAAGCCAAATAAGATGATGACAGCACCTGCAATATATGTACATTCAGGATGCGGCTTCCCATTTGGCTGTTCCAAATAAATCACGAGTAGTGCCGATACAAGAGTGATACACCATGTCTTACATTGGAATGAGTTCTGGCCCATTCGAGTGATGACATTCTGTACATAGCCAAGATGCGTGTCTATTACCTTAGTGTCAAGTTTAGGCTCAGCTTGTTCAGTTCTCATGGATATTTCCTCCAACTCCATCGCTCTTACTCATCAAAGGTCGAATAACTCTGTGGTGCCAATAGGTCCAGTAAATTGAAATACAGATAAAAAAGCTGGACGCAGTCTTTCTTACGGACCGGCTTTATAGTCATGCCATGAGCTACAAAATGCCGGTTTATGATGTGTGGAATATCCGAAAAATTTGGATATCGTTTATATACTTCACGCAGACAAATAAGGGTATTGAAAAACGCTAGATTCGGCAAGAGTGGGAAATCGACTGTGTATTCATTCTGATATCGCCTTTCAAAATAACGAATGGCTCCTGTGCCAACCTGTATCTGACCATCATCATGAAACCTTTTCTGAAAACGAATTAACTTGGCATCAATCAAAGAGAAAAGCAACAGCGCGCATGACTTGTACTTTTTCTGTTCAAACGCGAAAATGGCTTCATCAAAATCACTTTTTTTACAGTTTGAAAGTTTGCGGGTCATAGCCCAAAGATTTTGTAATGCCTTATTTGAGCAGAAACGTTTCATCTGTTTGTCAGCATCAGCTTGACTGGCCGGATAGGAAAGGAAAAAATCCACATCCGGTTCTGGAGGTAACGACCAACCATAAAAGCCCCACTTACAAACCGCCTTCTTATTTTCCTGAAATCGTTTGTCTGCAACCTCTAATATTTCCCGTTCTTCTATCGGTTTGGTAACCGCTTTTACCACCCGCTGAATGATTTCATCCAGTGATTCAATAACAGGAGTGACCGTTTCAGAAAACACCTTCACGAGGTCTTCATTAAGAGAGGCAAGGCAATCTCGATAGGCCAGGATAAACCTTTTACAACAATCCGATTCGCTCGAATGCTTTTCGTAAAACGGAGCTAACCGGAACTCTTTTTTGAGTACGCCCTTAATAAATGCCTCAAATAAAGTATCCGGCTGTTCATAAATACATTTGACAGAAGGACGGCTACTCTCTTCTCCAACAATTTTTTTCCAGATAATTTTTGAGAATACCAAACGGTATTCGATGTCGGACATCGGAGCATTGACCAGACGCAAGGTTTTTGCATCCAGTGCCGTCAGATATGTCTGGAGCTTGTATTTCTTTCCATCAATCGAAACTGAAATTGCAGAATGCGGCAAAATGTCAGGTTCTGGCAAGGATTTCTCTCCGGCAGACGGAGAAAGATGTTCAGTTTTATTTTGGTTATCCATACCATACTCCTGCTGTTTTCGTGTCACACGACTTTGCGTTTTCCAGTTACGACCTCAAAGATAAGGGACTTTTTATAAGATTCCAACTCGGCAATAAGCGCATTTTTTTCAGCAATTAAGTCATCGATAGATGAACATATTTTATCTAAAAAGCCGACAATTTTACGTTGCTCCGGAATAGAAGGAAGCGCAATAACATATTCGTTATATCTCGCAGCGCTTATGTTCTGAATCGTAGATTGTATAAGAGTGGAACTTCGCCACATGTCATATCCTGCGCCTAAAGTTGTGTAGTAAATATATTTGGGTAGCGCCTTGTCAGGGTTGATTTTAGCCCGAATTAAATACCCGGCAAAAGCTGAACGCCCATATTCACTTTTGTAATAGAAGGACTTTCCAGCTGTCGCCCCACTTCTGGCAAGCAAAATATCTCCCTCGTCCAGAAGATACTTTTGGGCCACTTCTTCAGAAACGGATTGCATTCCCACCGTCTTGAGTTGCCCATCCAAAGATATATCTGTAATCCGGATGTATCGAGGAAGCTGTTTGTCATAGGTTAATCCAGCTTCATTGGCTCCGTATTGTAAAGGAGTGGATAACAAAAATTTGAGCCGAACAATGTTCCAAGATGAAACGACTTTTCCAAGATACTCAACACCGCTTTCTTTCATTTCGACATTAGGGTTAAGCCCTTTAGTGACAGCTTCGTAGATGATGCTGGATTTCCAATTCACATATTCTTTTATAGTAGACTCTACCTCCGAGATTAGAGAGTCTATTTGCGCACATTTGTCGTTCAGGTATTTTGATATAGATTCTTGCTCTTCAGGTGATGGCAATAGTAATGGATAATTTTGAATAAAAGTGCTAGGAATTCTTTTTAACCCACCTGTTCCGGTCATGTTCGCACAAGCGCGTTGAATAAATTGCTCATTGCGAAGATAGTAGAATAAATACCATTTGTTTATAGCATATGGCCGGAGAACAAATAATTCTGAGCTCCCTAACCCGTATCCAGACGCCAGTTCTTCCATAACACTTATGTTGCCGTTTTCAAAGCAGGGAGTCACTTTTGCTAGTACGATATCACCTTCAGCATAAGGCGTATATGTTCCCTTTATGCTAGAAAGAGGAACAGATTTGTTATCGAAATAGCCATCATGAATGCACTCCATAGGTGTAAATGTTATCATGGCGTCGCTGTTCAGTCTTTTTATATCACAGGTAGGAGACAACTGAGCGGCATATTTGATACGTGTGACATTCCAATGAGCAGGTATTTCTCCAAGCCATTCAACACCACTGTCCCTCATATTCCCGTAGTGTCGTACACTTTTTTTCATGGAATCACTTGCCATCCTTATTGCATTCCTCCTCAAACAGCTCCTGCAGTTTCTGTACCAGACTGTGTTCTCGCACTTCGATACGGCGGGCAATTTTATCGGCCGGTTCGATAGGTGTATACTCATAAAACACGCGGGTGAACGGAATCTCATACTTCACTTTGGTCTTGCTTGCGTCCACCCAGGCGTCAGGATTGAAGGGTAGGACTTCCTTCTTCATATATTCATCAATATCCATGTCCAAAGGAACATCGACTGTATCACGTTTGTTTGCATCGGCCACCGGCTTGCCGCGTTTGAGAACCTTTGTACCGTCTTCGTTCAGCAACGGACTTTCCACCACGACTTTGTTACATCCGAAAGTGACACTATCCAACACTTTACTCTTGCAGATGATGTGCTGCCCCTCCGAGGTCTGAATCATGTATGTCTCGTCATGGTATTCACCATAGGCACGGACAATCAGTTCCCGGCAGGCATCGGTAATATCAACTCGCTTGTTACCGATGGCCTTGCGGCGGGGTTCGTAGCATTTGCTGGCATCAATCAACTGAACCCGGCCAACCCGTTCGACAGGCTTGTTTTTAGTGACAAGCCAGATATAAGTGGCAATGCCGGTGTTGTAGAAGCTGTTGCCTGGAAGCCGAATAATGGCGTCCAACCAATCATTTTCAATCAGATATTGACGTATTTTGCTCGGCCCGGAACCGGCATCGCCAGTAAACAGGCTAGAGCCGTTCTGAATGATGGCCATACGGCCGGTGTCCTTCAATTTTTTTACGCCGTTGAGCAGGAACAACATCTGGCCATCGCTCTTGCTGGGAAGGCCAGGACCAAAACGGCCGGCGTCGCCCTTCTTATATTCAGCCTCGACAATAGGCGCCTCACGCTTCCAGTCGATGCCGAAAGGCGGGTTGGAAATGCAGTAATCAAACTGGTATCCCTTAAATTTGTCATCGGAAAGCGTGTCGCCAAACTGCATATTATCCGGGTCACCGCCGTGAATCAGCATATCAGCCTTGGCGATACCGAAGGTAAAGGGATTGATTTCCTGACCAAAGGTACTGATATCAGCATTGGCGTCCAGCATTTTCAGGCGTTCTTCCATGCAGGTCAGCATCTGGCTAGTGCCCATCGCCATATCGTAAACCGTGCGGTGAATGCCGTCCTGCTGTTCTTCGGGAGTCAGCACCTCTCCAGTGGTCAGCAGGTCACACATCAAATAGATAATATCGCGGCTGGTGAAGTGAGCACCGGCCTCTTCGTCGTACGATTCGGAAAAACGCTGGACAAGGTTTTCAAAGATGTAGCCCATATCCACGGTAGAAACCTTCTCGGGGCTCATATCCGCTTTGTCGGAGGCAAAATCCAAGACGACCTGATACAACGCCCCGGCTTCTACCATGCGGTCCACAGCGGCACTGAAGTTCATGCGTGTCAGGATGTCCTGCACGTTTTCCGAAAAACCGTTGATATAGTCTCGGAAGTTGTCCGTGATATTTTCCGGGTCAGCCTGAAGTTTGGCGAAGGTAAAACGGCTGGTATTGTAGAACTCATAGCCGGATGCGCGCTTCAGAAAACCAGCTTTCAACTCCGAAGGCATAGTTTTGAGCTTCTCGTCCTGCTCCCAAACGGCATCCAGTGTGGGCAGCAGGCAATCGTGAAAACGCTTGATAATAGCCATGGGAAGAATGACCAAGCCGTACTCGTGGGGCTTGAATGCGCCAAACAGGCTGTTGGCGATATTCCAAATCAATGCTTCTTTTTCTCGGGCGTTCTTGCCGACCTCGGCAATCTTTGCGTTGCTTTGTGTCACGGTGTGTAAATCCTTTCCTGTTCAATTTGCAGCTCTCTTAACGTCTCAAAAACCTTTTCGACGGGGACACCAAGGCGGTATATTGAGGCATCTTCTGTCTGGATTGTATCCGGTTTATTTAGGTACATAAGGCGGATTTTTTCCAACGCAAAGGAACATGGACGTAGCTGCATATTATAATGAGTTAATTGCTCACTGACAGAGCTGAATTTCATGGCTGGTAGCCCGGCCAGCTCATAGTGGTGAATATTTGTGGCATGGTCCAATAGGTTTTGTGCAATCGGTATGAGGAGTTCGGGCCCTTCTTTTTGTATGGACTCTGCCCATTGGGTCAGGCGCTGTGTGGACCAACCTGTTGACAATATTTCGTATAACCCATCAGATACATCGTATACTCTCGCCAGCTTCGGGCGACGCTTCAGAATTTGACGAAGAGTGTATTGCTGAGTGGCCAAAACCTTTCTACGAGGCGTCATAATAACATCCATTTTGTCTCTCATGGGTAGCCAACGTGTTTCTTGCTTTGCCAACTCATACAACTGTTCCTGTACAAGGTCGTAATATGTGCCAGGGTCAATCAAACGATTTATATTGGGTAATTTTTCTGCGAGAACTTCCGATACTGATTCGGTAAGGTCTGAGATAACTTGACGAACCTTGCCTAATTCTAGTCTCCGTAGCAAGGTCCGCATGGTCTCAGAACCGGTTTCTGAAAAGACATCCGCCAAGTAAATATTTCCGTTGTCCACTGTGAGGATTAACAGCCCTAGGGTCTGGCTATTTTGATAAGTCAACAGGCACAGTGTCTCTCCTATATAAAGAGGTGGCTGAGAACCGGCTTTTTCTTGTCCCCACCTATCAATCAGCATTTTGATGCCGGCTGAGGAGATAGCTGAGTTTGTCATTTCTGAAACGTCACTTAGAGAGCGACTTATCGACTCGCGAACAAGAAAATCTTCAAAACGGCGGGTCAATCGGGACTTGGGCCATGCAAATTCATAATTCGGCGTGAATACATTTTTGCACTTGGAGCACTGATAACTTCTACAAGTAATATGTAGCTCGATGAATCGGAGCGGCTCTTGAACATCCGGTAAAATGTCGCGCAGAACACGGGTGTGAGTTAGATGTACGGTTGTATCAAAGCTCCCGCAGCGAGGGCATAGGGGAATGCTATTTGCTTTTGGAAAAGCGCAATAAATGAAGTCGTCACCACAATCAGCTTGGACCAACAGTTCCGGAATTCCCAGCTTTTTTGTACGAATCTCATCTATGGCGGGCTCTTTTATCCTGCGAGACATCTTGCTCCCTCCTATGTCCGCAATATAAGGGTCAGCTATCTTTCTATAGTCAGTATAACATACAAACGAGAATTTGTCAGTAAATAACCATCCAAAACTTAATATAACATAGAACTAATAACAAAAAATCTTGAAATAACCATCCTAAACTAAACGAATTATATATTGTTAATCTTTAAAACAGGATATAATTAAAGTAACAACCAATGGTTGTTTTATCGCATACTATATTTGTCAAGGAGCCAAGAATGCTTAGCAGTCACGTCCCTATTTTATGATAATTTTATTATTAGCTTGTTTATTTTATTAGATTGTCAGGATTCCATTCAATTATTGTTAGCTTTTGTGTGTATTCACAGAAAAGAAAAATATATTGCAGTATCGCATAGTTGAACAAACAAAAATTACTGCATCTCTGTGAATCAAATAGCTGGCTGGTTCCTTTGTGAACATTTTGTTAATTTTGCTAACGGGCCAGTATTGTATCAATTATGCTCTGCCGAATGTATCTGCGGCTTTAAGACATACCTTCCCGCCACCATTAGATGCTCCAATGTAAATGGCAACAAGGAGAATTATATGGGAAAATATAAATTTGGAATATATGAGTATCGTGCTACTGACGCTAATGAAATTCTTTTGCGAAAGCAATTGATTGTTCTTAAAGATGAGAACGAAAATATTGTTGGCTGGACAGATTTCCATAAATATGCGAGAAGCGGAAAGCGAACGCTCTCTCGTAGTATATATGCTGGTCAGGATAAACGCTGTGTCTATGTGTCACTGCTCTTAAACTATATCTTCTTCGAAGCATACCACATCACTAGGCTAACAGACATTGAGCTGGTAATGGTCAAAAACTTTCTTACTGATTATGGGCTTTGCCGCCTTTCTGGTGATGACAAAAATACATACCGTTCCGAAGAAACGGTTAATATCTGTATATCCGTTATTATAGATTTCCTTGACCTGATGATTTCGGATAACCCGTCCTGTAAAATGAGGGTTTCCGACTTGTATCACACAGAGAAGGTATTTAGCAAAAAATCAAAACGCTATATTGACAAAAAGCTTCCGACCTTTGAAATCAATTACCGACCAAACCCGAAGACAATATTTAGAGATATCCCGGATGGCGCTTTTCAGATTATCATGAATGAAATTATAACAAATCATCGAAACATTTTGATGTTGGCGGCATGTGGGGCTTTTGCCGGGATGCGCCCGTCTGAATGTTGTAATGTAAGGAGGGAGGATTCCGCACTCGGGCCGGGCTTACTGTTTGAAATAGTAGATGGCGAAGTAACTAACGTTACTATTGATATCCAAGAAGAAAAAAATCTTCGCTCGGATATGGTTAGTGTGGGCGGAATAAAGAAACCTAGAAAGCAAAAAGTTTATCATACCTTTTTGAAAACGTTTATCAATTGTTACAACATTTACATGAAATATATTGAAGGTCATCCTTATGAAGCACGATATGGAGCTCTCACGAACACCTCTTTCGGTAAGGCTTACACATACCCTGCATATCGCGTAGAATTCCAGAATGCAGTAAAAGCGTGCATTCCCAAGATGCTTGCTTCAGATGACCCACAAACGGTCAATTACGGACACATGTTGCAGGAAAACAGCATCAGTCCCCATATATTAAGACATTGGTTTTCCGTTAGACTCACTTTATACGGTGAGGATGTTGCGGGTCTGATGTATTGGAGAGGAGATAAGTCTCCGGAATCAGCGTTAACGTATATTACTAATAAAAGTGAGCTTGAAAAGCAATATAAATTGGTCAACAACAAGGCTTTTGATTATATGCTGTGGAAAGCAAGTAAAATTGCAGAGGAAGAAAAGTGACGGACGTAAAAGAATACATTCAGTCTATTGGTAATCATTTCGGCATTACAGACCCGGATTTCATGCTCAATGTTTCTCGGCTCCTTGTAAACAATAACTGGTATGGATGCCAGCCGGTGCAGACAAATGGAAAACTTATGCTTTCCGATGAAGGTATTAAGAAAATTGAGAAAGAAATCTCTGTATATTGCAATCTGTACTACTCCGATGAACAGGAAAAATCAGAGTACCTCACCGAACAACTTGCTAACATCATGCCCAAGACAGCAAAGCTACTGTCAAAGTATTTCAAATCCAATAAAATCGATTACAAATCACGACACAATCTTGCAGATTTCTTACTTTCATTTCTTCCAGGCGAACTCGCCGAATCGACAGATTTGGAAATAAGTTCTCTAATGGAAAAGGGATACGAAGTCCTTCCAAAGGTCTATGGCGATATACTTGCAGACTTCATTAACTGGACCCATACAAAAGTAAAGACCATCTATCGGAAACTATACTTTATGGGAAAATACGCCGACCGCACTGAAGAAAGCAGCGCATATGACCCGGACAACTATCTTGCCATCCTCTACCATCTTTATAACAGCGAATATATAGCAGAGAATGATATGTATTCCCGGGCCGCTGAGTCAAAAAACTATACCGACACATGGCTTTTCCTCTCGCTGCATTTTCTATGCGCACTAAGAAACACAGACTTAGAGAGAATTCCACATCCACGACTTATGAAAGCCCCCGACACTGTCCTTGAAGAAATAGGCAATAATACCTTTTCCCCTGAGTCAGCAAGGTCCATTGTATATTCTATAATGTGGACTTTGGAAACCCTCAGGTTAACCCCCCACAAAACTCAAGGCGTATCCGGAGTTGGCACGTTGAAATTCTTCGTTCCAGAAAGTGTTGAAGTTCATATTGGTACGCTTTTTGCCGCAGCAGAAGCACACCATCAAATAGCCAATGAAGATGCTTCAAAGCCACTTGTACGCAGAATCACTACATATGAGCAGATAGCGAGATATATGGGAGATGAAATCGGAGATTTATTTCTTGAAGCCAATTTCCGGTCAAGGTCTGCCAACAAGTCATATCTCCAGATGATTTATATTCTAACTGATGAAATCCTTGGAGTTAACGATGACTTTCATGTCAAGGGATATATGCTCGCCGCTCTTGCAAGAACGCACAAGGGCTCTTATGGTGATTTTGCAAAGACAACAAGTATTTACCTTAAAGATGCCAAGATGAACGGCTATACGCCTGAGTTCATAGCAAAAGAAATGTTCGAGCGGGGCGTTTTATCTATGACAGTTTCGATGCTGCTCAAAATGCTTATTGGTGAGCAATACAACAAATTGTCGGTGGAAGGTCAGACAAAGCTGCTCAAAGAAGTCAATCTTTCTCCAGAAGATGCCGAAAGCTGTGTCGCAATCATGCAAAACAGCATGAAGCAGTCCACAAAGATAGTAACTGATATTTACAGTCATTCTTCAAAAGAAGAAATCACTGAAATACTGCATAGGATTGGAAACGGTGATGCGGTTTCCAAAACTGGCTCTTGTATGTGCTTGATGACAGCTATGGGAAAAATATGTCCTCATCCGGAAATCAAGAATTGTCCTAGTTGTGAATATGAGATTAGCACAAAAATGACCATGTTTTTAATGGTTCGGGAAGTCAAACGACTTCAGGAAATTTATAAAAATACCAAAAGCAATATAGAACGTCAACGTTGCAAAACAATGGCTAAAGATATTATT